>Ga0272441_10004712_pt1 | contig 24383 bp, 20 predicted proteins | sample SSMProp6N_FD_193582 | JGI IMG/M metagenome (GOLD analysis project Ga0272441, IMG submission 193582) | Marine sediment archaeal communities from Little Sippewissett salt marsh, Falmouth, MA, United States - SSM-Prop-6N | ecosystem: Environmental > Aquatic > Marine > Wetlands > Sediment ...
TGACCAACGACGCTGTGAATGCCGACATGCTGCGGACGACGATTATCTCGTCGGTCGGCGTGTTCGTGATCTTTGTCCTGGCCTTCGGTTCAATCTTCTACAGCATGATTGCTGTCATCCCGTTGCTGGTAAGCGTGTTCATGACAACAGCCTGGGCGCGCTTTGCTGTGGATGGCTTCAACCTGGTCACCACATTCCTTCCCGCACTCGTCCTGGGTCTTGGCATCGACTATGCCATTCACATGATCGCACGCTATGCCGAGGAGCGTTCGAACGGGCGGCCGCTCAATCGAGCGTTACACACGGCCGTGGTGCAGAAGGGCAAGGCATCGCTGTTTGCCGCCATCACGACCGCACTCGTCTTTCTGGGGCTGTTGACGGCACGCTCCCGTGCGATGTTCGAGATGGGGGCGATTACCAGTGTTGGGGTCATGATTGCCTTCTTCGCGACGCTGTTTCTTGTACCTGCCCTGATCTCGCTCTCGCATTTCCTGTTTCGCCTTCGCCGGAAGGAAGGTATTGCTAGCTACGCGCCGAAGCTCTCGGGAATGTTCCAACTGATTACCGGCAAGGCGCGCGCGGTGTTTGTCATCATTCTCGTGTTGACGTTCTTCGTCATGTTCCAGGCTGCACGAACGCAGCTCGTGTTCTCGAGCACAGACCTGATTCCTCACGTCGAGACGCAGGATGTCGCCGATGAAATCGCTGCTGAGTTTCTGGACAGTCCGGCTTCGATTGGCAGTTCGTTTACCTTCTACGCTGCGACAGGACAGGAATTGAGAACGATCGTGTCCATGCTCAAGGATACGCAGCTACAGGCCGAAGCGTTCGGATTGCCTGACATTATCGAGATGATCGCATCCCCGCTGGATTTCATCTCAGTGAACCTGTCCGAGCAACAGCAAATCCTCAACAAGCTCGATATTGGCGCATACATTGCACAACTCGACCTCCTGCAAACGAGTTTGGAGCACGAGTCAAATGTGGTCGCCCAAACCCGAACGCTGCTGGCCCAGTTCTCTTTGCTTCAATACGCTGCGGCACTCAATGGAGAAGTCGAGATCGACGCGCGTGTAAACGACATCATGATCCAACTGAGAGACATTCAAGTCGCCCTGGATCGGATGGATGTGGCCGATCGAGTCGAGTCACTGCAAGCGCTTCGGTTGGCATTGCTCGCGTTGGATGAAAGCCTCAAGGAGGTCAGAGATCTTCCGCCTGCAGAGGAGTTGCTCCGCGATGTTCTGCTTGCGCAACCCGAGGCCATTCGCGCGGGATTCCTCACTTCGGATGGAAGGTTCGTGATCCAAGCGCGTGTGAGCCGCAGCATCTTCGACGACGACAACATGGATCGGTTTGATGCATTCGCTGCTTCGTTCTCGAATGACTACTTCGGTTTGCCGCTTGTGGTCAGCAAGCTTGAATCCGATATGAAACGTGACTTCTACTTGTCGACCGGCATCGCGGCGCTGCTCATTGTGGTGGTGCTCTGGGCGAGTCTCCGAGGTTGGATGCGCGCGTTGCTTGCATCTGCACCGCTGGTGCTTGGTTACATCTGGATGCTCGGAGGTATGCGGCTTCTCACCATTGACTTCAACTTCCTGAGCATCACGATTTCACCACTCCTGATTGGCATTGGAGTTGACAACGGTATCCACATTTTGCATCGCACCATGGAGGAGTATCGAGCAGGACTCCCTGGCGCGGTCGAGCGCGGAGTTGGCACTACAGCCATCTCCGTCGTGGTGACGTCACTTACAACCATGCTCGTGTTCGGTAGCTTGCTGCTTGCGAGAACACCTGGCTTGCGGTTACTCGGAATCTCGGCGCTTCTTGGTATTGGGTTTGCCCTTCTGTTCAGCCTTCTGTTCCTGCCCGCTGCGATGCGGCTTGAGGGGGGGAAGCGAGTATAATGCCAAGAGCAGTGTGGATGAAGGGATGTGAACATTCATGTCGTCGATGACATATCTTGGCTTGGCAATGGCCCTCGTCGCGGCAATCGCAATGGGTTTCTTGCTGGGTATCATACCTCGACGCAAGAAGGAACGGGAAATTGTGGCGGCTGCCCAGGAAGAGGCAGACCAGCTGAAGAAGGAAACGCAGCTCAAGGTTCAGCAAGAGATGCAGTCTCTCCGCGAGGAGATTGAGACGCGTGCCAAGAAGCGCGAAGAAGAACTCACACGGGCGGAAGAACGAATTCTGCGCAGAGAGGATAGACTGGGTCAGCGGGCAGAGAACCTCGAGAGGATTGAAGATTCGCTCCGAACAGACGAGGAAACCCTCGCAAAGCTCAAGGAAGAGGGCACAAGACTGTTGGAGGAGAGCAACACGCAGCTGCAACGCGTCGCAGGATGGTCGCGCGAAGAAGCGCGCGATCACTTGCTGAAACTCGTTGAGACCGAGTCTCAACGTTTCTTCTCTCGCAAGATTGATGCGATCGAGCGACGAGCGAAAGACGAAGCGGAGGAGCGTGCTGCACATGTCGTAGCGACGGCGGTGCAGCGGTACGCCGCCGAGTACGTCGAGGAAAGCACCGTGAACTCGGTACCGCTGCCTTCCGAAGAATTCAAGGGACGCATCATCGGGCGTGAAGGGCGGAACATTAAGACGTTCGAAGCACTGACCGGGGTCGAGCTTCTAGTGGACGATACGCCGGAGATGGTGGTGCTTTCCTGCTTCCATCCTCTGCGACGCGAAGTGGCTCGTATCGCGCTCTCGCGGTTGATCGAAGACGGCCGGATTCATCCTGCGCAGATTGAGGAAAAGGTGCAGCGTGCACAGGCAAGATTGGCTGATCGGATCAAGGAAGAAGGGAAGAAGGCTGCCTTTGACTTGGGCGTCGATTTGCATCCCGAACTCACAACGCTGCTTGGACGTCTGCGCTTCCGGACAAGTTACGGTCAGAACCAGCTTCAGCACTCTATCGAAGTAAGCAGTATTGCGAAGGTGCTGGCCGATGAACTCGGCGTGGACGCTGCAAAAGCGAAACGTGCGGGTTTGCTGCACGACATCGGCAAGGCCGTCGATCACGAAGTAGACGGACCGCATGCAGTGATCAGTGCCGACCTGGCGAGACGCTATGGAGAGAGCGCAGAAGTGGTTCAGGCGATTGCAGCACATCACGAGGATATCGAGCCATCCAGTGTGCTTGACATCATCATTCAGGCGGCCGACACGTTGTCCGCGGCTCGCCCTGGTGCGCGGCAGGAGACGTACGAGCGCTACATCCAGCGTTTGCACGATCTGGAAGGACTCTGCCGGTCCTTCCCCGCGGTACACGAGGCGTTCGCGTTGCAAGCAGGGCGTGAAGTACGGGTCATGGTACACCCCGACCGCGCCAACGATGAGGTCTCCGCAAAGCTTGCGTATGACATCGCACGGGCGATCGAGGAGGAGCTCAGTTATCCCGGCGAGATCAAGGTCAACGTAATTCGACAGACGCAGTTCTCGGAGAACGCGAAATAGGGGGTAGTTTTGGCTGTGCTGCGCGTGTCAGCAAACTCGAATCCGAGCGCAACGGCTGGAGCGATTGCCAACGGCATTCGCCATCAGGGGCTTGCCCGGATTGATGTCATCGGTCCACGCGCAGTGAATCAAGCGGTCAAGGCGATCGCCATTGCCCGAAGCTATGTCGCCGCAGGCGGCATCGACCTTTACTGTACCCCGAGCTTCGCGAGTATCTTCGTGCAAGATCAAGGCGAGGAGAAGACCGCCATTCGGTTTGAGATTCGGTCGAGGCACGGGATGTGTGGTTCGGCAGAGGGCTCTGATGCTGTTGGGATGGCCAACACGTGACGAAATAGGGAGCTTGTTCGCCCACGGGTGGGCTTGTACTATCTCGCGAGGCCAATAGTCGATTAAGGAGTGACGAACACAATGTCCGGTTTCTTCAAACGTTATAGGTTGGCAATTCTCTGGGTCGTTGTTGCGGCCATGATGCTGAGCGGTCTGGCCGTCATCTTCACGCAACGCTCGAACAACACTGGGTCGCCAGATGGCGCCGCGGATCACGTTGCAGTTGTCAATGGCACCGAGATCCCAGCCGAGGCTGCGAGCAGTGCCATTCGCTCGATCCTGAATCAGTACCAGGCGTACTACCAGCAGATCGATCAGAACTTCAACGATGTGCTGGCCGGTGCCAGTGGATCCCTTTTCGCTCTGAGTATTCAGGCGCAGGCGGTGGAGACCCTCATTCAGAACGAGATCTACAGGCAGGCTGCGGACGAGCGGCAGATTCGCGTTTCAAGCAACCAGATCGAAGACCAGTTTAACTCGCAGTACAACTACATCCTGCAAACGAACAACCTCACAGAAGCTGAGCTGGAGACGATCCTGATTCAGCAGCAACAACGAACGCTTGCCTCCTTTAAGGGTTCACTTCGCGCGGAGATCGAAGCACAACTCCGTAACGATCTGCTCCGGACACAGATTGTTGGCGTTGTCGATCCGACCGAAGATGAGCTCTTCGCCTATTTTGAGGCCAACATCGTGAACTACGATGTCGCGGAGCGCATCCGTGCGTCGCACATTCTCGTGGAGGATGAAGCGACTGCGCAAAGCGTCTACCAGCAGCTACAAGACGGTGGGGACTTCGCAACGCTTGCTGCAGCATACTCTACCGATGCGGCAAACAAGGACAGCGGTGGCGACCTGGATTGGTTCGAGCGAGGCCGAATGGTCCCGGAGTTCGAAGCTGCGGCGTTCGCCCTCGAAGTGGGGGAGATCAGTGAGCCGGTGCTGACCCAGTTCGGCTACCACATCATTCAACTTACGGATCGGGAAGGCGGAACTACGCCGACGCTTGATGACGTTCGCGAGCAGGTGCGAACGGACTATATTGCCGAGGAAGAGAGCGTGCGCTTCTCTGACTGGTACGATCAGCTGTACGAGGCCAGTGAGATCACAATTACGTCCCCGCTTCTCGATGCATACATGATGCAGGACGAGGACCTTGAAGGCGCGATTGTCGCCTATGAGGCACTGATCGACAGCAACGAGGTGGGCGATCCTTATCTAGCGTACTACACCGGAAGAGCCATCGAGACACTGGCTCTGGAGAAGGCGGTGGAGAAAGCCGACCTCGAGGCCATTGAGGAGCCCACCGAGGATCAGCTTGCGGAGATTGAGCGTTTGCAGACGGAGTTGACTGCATACGAAGCCAGAGCACTTGAGCACTACCTCAACGCGCTGAAGGAGAATGCGGTTGAAGCCGACGAGGATTTCGTGAACCGTGTGCTGACACTCGATCCAAGCAGTTCTGATGCGCGCTTTGTACTTGGCGAACTGTACGCCGATCGCGGCGATGTCGTCAATGCAGAAGCGCAGTTCAGCGAGATCATCAACGAATCTCCAGACTACTACCGCGCATACATCGCTTCGGGAGATCTGGCTCTGACGCAAGGGGCGGCACTACAAGCCGTACACCGATACGAGCAGGCGCTCGAGCTCCGGCCACAGGACAGCACGATCATGACCAAGCTCGTCACCGCCTACCTTGCGGTGGGATACCTCGGAGAGGCCGAAGAGACGCTGTCGAAGATTGCGCAAGTGGATCCAGGCAACGTGAAGATGCAGATTGCCGAAGGCGACTTGGCATTGGCGCGCTTGGAAGAAGCCCTTGCAGAGCAGCAGGAATTGCAGACGGTGGAAGCGCCGACTGCTGAAGATACTGCACGTCTGGAAGCACTTGCGCAGGAGATCGAGGAATATGCCGAGGTCGCCATCGACCGTTTTGAGAAAGGCTTGTCTAGCGGTGCGACGCTCGATCTGACCGTCAAGTTGGGCCAAGTGTACTTGCTGATCGGTCGACTGAGCGATGCAGAGACCCAATTCCGCAACGTCATCGTGCGTTCGCCTTATCGTGTCGAGGCCTTCATCGGACTGGCGGAAGTCCAGGCGCGACGTGGAGAGATCGAGGATGCTGTCGAGAATCTCCAGACAGCGTACGCGCGCTCGCTGGATACCCAGCAGAAGGAAGAGATCACAAGGCGATTGCTGGAATTCACACCCGAAGACATCGAAACACGGCTGCGGCTTGCGCGGTCGCTGGGCGACCAGTACAAGTGGACGCCTGCAACACGAGAGTATGCGGCTGTCCTGGAAGTGGCTCCAGACAACATCGAGGCATACTTGGGGATCGCAGAAGCCTACCGGTGGAGGAACGATGCCGAGACTGCGCTGATCTATCTCGAACGTGGTCTTGAGCAGGCGACGTACGAAGGCGATCAGATTGACCTGTACGAGGAGATCATTCTTTCGTCGCAGTCCATTGCAGGAGCAGGTCGACCACTCACAGAAGAAGGCCTGGCCGCTCGATTTGAGCTTGCCGAGCTCTATCTCATTCAAGCGCGAGAGGCAAAGGCACTGGAGCAGTTGGAACTCATCCAGCAAGATGCGCCGGACTATCGCCTCGATGAGGTGAATGCGCTGATCATGCGGTCCGGAGGTACGGTCCAGTTGCCTGGAGAAGAGACCGAGGACGTTCCGGCCACACAGACAGCAAGTGATGCTGCCGAAGAAGGTGTGCTCGAAGACGGCACGGAAGATGACGAGTAGCGCCGAGAGCCGATTCGGATCGTTGCTTGAGAGGATTGCACGCTTGCGTGATCCCACGGACGGTTGTCCGTGGGATCGTGCACAGGATCACATCTCGCTTCGTCCTTACATGCTCGAGGAAGCCTATGAAGCCATTGCCGCCATCGATTCGGGGAAGCCTGATGCATTGAAGGACGAACTCGGCGACGTGCTGCTGCAAGTTGTCTTGCACGCGCAGATCGCGGCGGAGAACGGGACATTCAGCATTGATGATGTGATCGAAGGGCTCATCGCGAAGCTCGTTCGACGCCACCCACACGTGTTCGGAGAGGCATCGGACGATGTGCCGCAAATCATGCAGCGATGGAATCGCATCAAGGCGCAGGAGAAGGCACACAAGCCGCGATTGCCGGTATTGACCGAGGCGCGGAAGCTGGTCGATGAGCGCGTGATTCGAGGACAAGGTGTGTTGAAGTCAGACATGCTGAATCCTGAGGAACGCGCTGGGCTGAGAATCTTGGAAACTGTCGCCGAATCGTGGCGCAGTGGATACGAGCCGGAGATTGCCTTGCGCAAGGCAATGCACGCAATCCGCACTGCGGACGCGGATCGGACCCCCTGATGGAAGCATGCGTGTACTGGCTGGCAACCTCGGAAGAGGAGATCCATTTCATCGACGCGATCGTCAGCGCCTACGATGGCATGGCGGCGGTTCGTCGAGATTTCAAGATCATCAACGGCCGTGCCATGTACAAGGTTTTCGTGTCTCCAGGCATGGAGGATGAGTTCCTGGAAGTCATGGAGCGGCTCAAGACGTGCGCACAGATCGATGCCTTGATTCGGTCGGAAGAAGCCGGAAATGACGAAGCTCTTCAGGGCAACTGAGACGGTCCGGTCGGTCGAAGAGATCGACTATGCTCGGCTACTGGACGAAGGGAAGCGCGTGCTCTTGTTCGATCTGGACAACACGCTCTGCAAGCGTGCGGCTACACACCTCTCCGACAGACTCCGGGCATTCCTGATTGCGCGATCCGACATGGGCTTCGACATCGGCATTCTCACCAATCGAAGACGCAACGCACAAGACCCGATCATCCATGCGTTAGCTGAGCTCGTTCCTATTCTGACTGCTGCCGGAAAGCCATCCCGGCGTGGCTTCCAGAAGCTCCTGGCGAGGATGGGGGCGTCGGCTGAGCATGCCGTGATGATTGGTGACCGCAAGCTGACGGACATTCTGGGTGCGAATCGGACGGGCCTTCACTCGATTCGCGTGACAAGGAAGTCACGGAAGTGAGGGGGTGCCTCACTTCCGCTCGTTTCGGTTCTTGCTTCTTGTCCGTGCTACTTCAGTCTGGGATCTAGGACATCCCGCAAGCTGTCACCGAGGATGTTAAATCCGAAGACGGTGATCATAATGGCGAGGCCGGGGTAGACGGCCATCCACCATGCGGTACGCATATACTCCTGCGCCTCCTGTAGCATTGCGCCCCAAGACGGCGTCGGTGGGGGCACTCCGTAGCCCAGGAAGCTCAAGCCTGCGACAACGATAATGTTGACCCCGATGGACATCGTCGTCACCACCATGAGCGACGCAATGGAATTTGGCAACACGTACTTGAGGATGATGCGCCACGTCGGCACGCCAATGGCTTTGGCTGCAGATACGTAGTCCGATTCTCGCACCGACAGTACCTCGCTACGAATGATACGTGCCGGCTGCAATCCGAAGATGCCCAGGGTCAGCATCAGCGAAAGCACGCCGCCGGACCACAACCCGCGGACCAGCAACACCAACACCAGGAATGGGATCGAGTTGATAACCTCCAAGACGCGCATGATCACAGCATCGGAAGTTCCACGGAAATACCCGCCAATCAGCCCGAGGAATCCTCCCAAGAGCATGTTCAGGAGCGTAGCCACGACGCCGATTCCGAGAGCGACGCGTGATCCGTAGACGATTCGATCGAGCACATCGCGCCCAAAATTGTCGGTTCCCAGCGGATGCTCTCCAGAGGGTGCACCCTGAAAGTCTCGCAGGTTCATCTTGATCGCGTGCTGGATCGGCTTCACGTACCCAGTGACCCCTTCGAAGTTGTGTCCGGAGGAGAAGAATGGAGCGAAGACGGCCACGTGCACTGTGAGCAAGATGATCAGCAGCCCCAGAATCCCTTTCGCGTCGCGTCCGAACCTACGTGTGGCGAGCGTCCAGTAGCCGAGCGAATACTGCTTCTCAGCGTGTGCTTTGATGCTCCGATTGAGATCGAGCAAGGCAAGCGCCCAGACAACGGCTAAGAGCAAGAGTAGCATCAGACTTGAGAACCAGTAGTCGGACGTCCCGGCAAACCAAGCCAGCCGATGCTTGGCCACGGCGAGCCCCATGGTCGTTCCGAAGACTGCAAGCGCTCCGAAGAACACCAACGACTTCTCCCACCAGCCGCGAACCAAATGACCCAGTCCGGGCAGCAATAGTGACAGCAGCACGTCTTGTGGCGCGAGCCACAGCCTCTTTCTCTTCTTCTTAGTCATAGGTGATCCTCGGATCGATGTACGCGTACGTGAGATCGACGAGAAGGTAAGAGATCTGGAAGAACGTAGCCAAGAACAACGCGAGACCGAAGACTACGGCTTGATCCCTTCTCGAAATCGCTTCGACCATCAATCTGCCGATTCCCGGCCACGCGGTCGTGGTCTCTGTGAGCACGGCACCTGCAATCAAGGTTCCTACTTGGAGGCCGACATTGGTCACAACTGGGGCGAGTGCGTTTCGGAAGGCATGCTTCACCAGTACGACACGTTCCTTCAGCCCCTTGGCGCGAGCGGTCGTAACGTAGTCTTGACGGAGTACTTCGAGCATGCTCGCGCGCGTCAACCGCGCGTTCATCGCCATCTGCACGGACGCCAGTGCGACGCTTGGGATAATGAGATGGCGGAACCCATCCCACGTCACGAACGAAACACGCACATTCTGCCATCCAAAGAGCGCGATCGATGCACCTCGCCCGGAGACCGGCAGGATTCCGAGAATCACCCCAAAGACAAGCATGAGCATCAATGCGAACCAGAAGACGGGGATGGAGATCCCCATCAGCGCAACGGTTGTCACCGTGTAGTCGAGTACGGAATTACGATAGATAGCAGATAAGAGGCCCGCTGGGATCGATACCACCAGCGCAATGATGATCCCGAAGATCCCGAGTTCGATGGTTGCGGGAAGTCTCGAGAAGATAACGGACCAAACCGACCGATGATACGTCATTGCCTCCAGGCGTCCGTTGAACAGGCCGCTGATGAATCGCCAGTACTGGACTGGCCATGGCCTGTTCAGACCCAGCTCTTCTCGGATGCCTTCAATGACCTCAAGTTCCGCACCGATCCCCGCCATGACAACTGCGGGATCTCCGGGCATTAACTTGAGCATCAGAAAGACCAGAACTGTGAGAGCGAACACGGTGAAGACCACCTGGATGAGGCGCCTCAGTGTGTATCCAATCATATGGAGTCCCCAGACTTCTTTCTAAATTGCCTGGGCTGTCAGTTCTTTCACCGACAGCCCAGGCGGTTGTTGGCCTAGTTCGAACCTGAGCGATTCTCGAGGGAATCGCTACTTAGCCCACGTACTACTGAACCCAAACGTTGTGGTACGGCGTGCAGATCCAGTGGTTGGACAGCGGGCTGATCCGGAAGCCCTGAACGCGGGCGCGAACACCGCGCGTCTCCACGAGGTGATACCCCGGAACCGCGCTGTAGTTCTGATAAATCAGGCGCTGTGCTTGGACGTAGAGATCCTCTCGGGTTGCTTGATCGATGGTATTGGCCGCCTGATCAAGCAGATCATCGACCTCAGGAATCATCGTCCAGGACATGTTGTCCGCTGAACCCACAGTAGCGTTCGCCGAGTGGAACAGGTAGAACGCGAAGTCGTGCGGATCCGGTCCACCACTCCAACCCATCCACATCATCTCGAAGTCACCGACCGGGTCGGATTCCGAGCGATAGGCAAGGTCAAGCAGCGGTCCCCAATCGAGCGGGATCACTACGGCGTCAACGCCGTTCTCGATCAGGCTCGTGGCCATAATCGTCGCCAGCTGTCGGCGTCGAGGATCAAGCGGGGTATGGATGCGGATCGTGTAGCCGTCCGGAATGACGCCTTCGGCTTTGAGTTCGGCGAACAGGCGCTGTGCCTCTTCATCGTCCTCAGACAGATAGACGTTGTCCTTCAGCCACTCCTGGTCGTTCGCCCAGAGTGCCGGCGGGATACAACCATAGGCCTTGACACCCGTGAGACCCTGGAAGATCGAGAACACAGCATCTTCCATTTCAACGGACATGTAGCAAGCCTTGCGGAAGCGGATGTCCGACGAAATCGGGCTCTGGAGGTTAAAGAACATGTGGTAGTAGGAAAGGCTACCGACCTGCTGAACCACGACCTCATCCATCGCCATGAAGCGGGCAACATCGGTTGCCGGCATGTTGTCGGCGATATCGACGCCGCCGGATTCGAGCTCAAGCATCATAACGGAGAGCTCGGGAATCGGGCGATAGGTGATCGTGTCGAGGTTCGGGTAGACCAGCCAGTAGTCCTCGTTTCGCTCAACCGTAAGCTTGTCGCCAGGCAGCCACTCGACAAACTTGAAGGGGCCGCTGCCGACCGGGCTCAGGTTGAATGCCTCATCACCCATCGCGAGAACGGTATCCATCGGAACGATGGCCTGGGTCTCGCTGCCGAAACCAGGAGCGAACGGAGCATATTCCGGCTTGGTGATAACGTCGACCGTGTACTCATCGATGACGATGCACTCTTCCACCCAGATGAGCTCGGTCATGTTGGGCGAGTTGTTGGCTTCGTCTGCGATCCAGTTGAACGTGAACGCAACGTCTTCTGCCGTGAGATCTTCACCGTTATGGAACTTGATGCCCTCGTTGAGGTAGAAGCGGACCTGGGAGTCACTGAGGATCTCCCACGACTTCGCAACCCACGGGGCGGGAGCAAGCGTGTCCGGGTGAAGGATGATCAAACCGTCAAAGACGACGTTGATCACGTAACTGTCGTAGGCCGAGTTGGCGATTCGTGGGTCCATGTCCTTGAACGTCTGGCTCACACCGATGACAAGATCGCCGCCGACGGATGCGCCAGGTGTTTCGGGAACTGCGGTTTCAGCGACAGCGAGCGTACCGAATACCAGCAATCCAAGAGTCAAAACCAGTCCGACTCGTTTCATCATTAATGCCCTCCTTACTGCAAACTAACCCAAAGCCTTGCAGATCGACTCTCTCTCGCAATTCTATTACGCGGGAGACCGACGAGCGCTATTCGAACCAGTACGCTGTGACGACGCGGGCGTCGGTGTAGGCTTCTGGCAGAATCAGCTGAAGCGTTCCACCTGCGACAACGTATACGTCGATGAATGCGAAGCCTTCAGTAATCGCGATCATGCTCGGCCAACCACCACCGAAGGTGATGATGTTGAACTCGTCAAACATAACGGCCTGATCGAAATTGACTGCGAGCTTGTAGGCATCAGCTCCTGTTTCGTTGTTGAAGAACAGGAACGTTCGATAACCCTCAATAACTTCGGGTACGACAGCTGTCTGCGCAACGGCAATTGTGCTGGCAAACAACAAGAGACCCAACAGTACCACTAGAGTTCTTTTCACTGCCTCGCCTCCTTGATACTGAATACATGGGGAAACGCGCAATAGAATCCCCTTCCCATCAGTTGATCTCCCTCGGCCGATCCCGACTGAGCGAGCCAACCGCGCAACTTGGAACTAGTGAATTGGCGAACCCAGTATAGCCAGCGCATCCATGTGATGTCAATTCGCCTAGAGCAGAGGTTTCGTGCGGCATGAGCAGCTGCTTGAGATTGCAGTGGCACTTCACCGCACTTCCGTGGGCGTGAACGGTTTAGCCCCGGGCGTTGCACGGCTCTGGTTCTTCAAATGATGCTCGCTTATGATGTGCACCACGGACACGGGGATTGCATGCCCCGTTGCTCTTACGATGCGAACGAGGAGTGGGAAATGAAGGCAAAACACTTAATCTCTCTGGCCGATCTCTCGTCGGAAGACATCTTCGAGATTCTGGAGACCGCTCGGAATCTCAAGCTCGAGGCAAAGGCAGGAATCCGGCACACTATGTTGGCCGGCAAGACGTTGGCGATGATTTTCCAGAAGCCATCGCTCCGAACGCGCGTGTCGTTCGAGACCGGTACCTGGAAACTTGGTGGGCACGCCATCTACCTGGGGCCGAATGACATCAAGCTTGGTCAGCGTGAGACAACGGAAGACATTGCGCTCAATCTCAGTCGCTATGTGGACTGCATCATGGCAAGAGTGTTTGAGCACAAGACGGTGAAGGCGCTTGCGGAGAACGCGGCAGTTCCGGTGATCAACGGCTTGTGTGATCGGTACCATCCCTGTCAAGGTCTTGCCGACCTACTGACCGTGTGGGAGAAGAAGCGCAAGTTCGAGGGGCTGACGCTCGCATTCATCGGAGACGGCAACAACGTGGCACACTCGCTGATCAATGGCTGTGCCAAAGTGGGCATGGATTTCCGGATTGCCTGTCCCGAGGGCTTCGAGCCGAACGACAGTATTGTGCAGGCTGCGCGCGCACTCGGTGCCAGCGTGGAAGTCTTCAACGATCCGAAGAACGCGGCCCGAGGTGCTGATGTACTCTACACCGACGTCTGGGTAAGCATGGGGCAGGAGAGCCAAGCATCATCCAAGCAGCATGCGTTCGATGGATTCACAGTTGATGCCGGTCTCGTCTCGCTTGCGGATCCCAACGCGATCATTCTCCATTGCCTGCCCGCGCACTATGATGAGGAAATCAGCTACGAGGCATCGCGGAGTACGGGAAGCGCCATCTTCGACCAAGCGGAGAATCGCATGCACGCCCAGAACGCGGTGTTGGCCACGTTGATGGCCTAGGAGGAGAGATGACAGCACGCGTGACGATCGGTTCGGACGCTAAGGGCGACTGCCGAATATCGATCGAAGCGGCGTCGGAGCTGAAGGTCGACATTCAGGCCAAGGCTGCGCAGTTGGTGGCGGGCGGCATTCAAGTAGTCGCAGAATCCGCACTGAAGCGATTCGGGAATCCTCCGGTTTGCGTCACAGTAGAAGACTTCGGAGCACTGGACTACGTCTTGCATGCCAGACTGGAAACAGCGCTCAGCCAGTTCACAGGCAGCAGCGCCGAGCCGATCGGCGGAAACGACTTGAGAACAGAAGCCCAAGCTGACTTCCCGCGTAGAAGCCGTCTGTACGCGCCGGGGAACAACCCGAGATTGCTTGCAGGAATCGAAGTGCACGGCGCCGATTGCGTATTGCTCGACCTTGAGGATTCCGTGCCGATCCCGGAGAAAGCTGCAGCACGCAGCCTGGTGAAACACCTCTTGGTGAGCATCCCTTTCCCGCAGGAGGTCTGGGTGCGTGTCAATCCCCTCGACGCAGGCGGGGATGAAGATATCCGGGAAGTTCTCCAAGGCAGGCCACACGGCGTATGCCTGCCGAAGGCGGAGTCGAGTCGCGACATCGAGCAACTATCCAAACGGCTTGACGACGTGGAAGCCGAATTTGGAATGGAGCGCGGGTTCACCAAAGTAATGGCCATTCTCGAGACTGCTAAGGGGATTCTCCATGCCGAGCAAATCGCAGCCTCCGACGCACGCCTGGTGATGTTGGCGTTCGGTGCCGAAGACTTCACGCGTGATCTAGGCGCGCTCCGTTCGCATGCCTCGTTGCTGTTTGCGCGATCGCAGCTTGTTGCCGCTGCAAAGGCTGCGGGGATCCAAGCTTCGGATACGGTCTATGCCAATCTCGCGGATGCAGAGGGTCTGCTGAAGGAATGCGAGCTTGCACGCGAACTGGGATTCGATGGAAAAGGCGCGATCAATCCAAGACAGCTGGTAGCGATCCATCGCGCTTTCTCCCCAAGTGAGGAGGAGATCGCCTACGCGAGGCGTGTCGTCGCTGCAGCGGAAGAAGCAGCCGTGGCAGGCTCAGGAGCGATTGCCCTGGACGGCAGGATGGTCGACCGGCCGGTGCTGGAGCGAGCACAGCGCGTGATCAAGTACGGCCGGCAGCTCGGCCTGGGAGGGGATGCGGCATGAAGAACGCAATCGGACGAGAGATTCCCGAACGCATCGGCTCCCGCGACGTCCGGCTGTACGAAGGAGCGTTTGCTGTACAGAACGACGGATGCAAGGCGGCACGTCCACAGAAGTTCACGCCGCAACAGGAAGACAAGCTCCTTCCGTCCATCGAAGCAGCTCTTGAGGCGACCGACCTCACGGACGGGATGACGATTTCGTTTCATCACTGTTTCCGGAACGGGGATCTCGTGATCAACCAAGTACTTGACGCTTGTGCGCGGAAGGGCCTCAAGGATCTTCGTCTCTTCCCCACGGCGTTGTTCCCCATTCACGCGGGCGTGACGAACTACATCGAAGCAGGCATGGTGACGCGAATTGAGGGATCGATGAATGGTCCCGTCGGAGCTTTCGTGAGTCAAGGTGGCCAACTCAAGGAGCCAGCGGTGTTGCGATCACATGGCGCACGGTGGCGGGCGATCGAAGCAGGGGATGTCGAGATTGATGTTGCCTTCATCGCCGCACCACAAGCCGATGCGTATGGAAATGCAACAGGGATACGCGGGAAGACTCCCTGTGGCCCGATCTCATTCTCGGCCGTCGATGCTCAATACGCCAGACACACGGTCATCATGACGAACGACTTGGCGCCGTACCCGGTCTATCCAATGGATATCCAACAAGGCTGGGCGGATTACGTTGTACAAGTCGAGGAGATTGGAGACCCGGAGAATATCGCGTCCGGAACGCTACAGCTCACCAAATCGCCGACGCGATTGTTGATTGCTCAACTCACAACCGATGCGGTTGTCAACTCCGGCTACTTCGTGGACGGTTTCAGTTTCCAAGGAGGTGCCGGCGGAATCTCGCTTGCAGCAACCAAGTACCTGGGTGACGAGATGGAGAAGGCAGGGATCGTGGGCTCGTTCGGCATGGGCGGCGGCACCAAGATGCTCGTCGACCTGCTACACCGAGGACTGATCCGAGCCATCCTTGACGGCCAAGCGTTTGACCTTGATGCCATTCGGTCACTGCGGGAGGACGCTGCACACGTGATGATCGATCCCGGCTTCTATGCGAACTACGACTCGCGTGGGTGTGCTACCTACAAGCTCGATGCAGCATTTCTGGGCGCAACCGAAGTCGACCTTGGCTTCAATGTGAACGTCAATACCCATTCGGACGGCGTGCTGCTGCACGGGATCGGGGGCCATCAAGACGTGGCCGCAGGCGCGGCGATGACGATGATTACCATTCCAACGCTTCGCGGTCGGATTCCAGTGATCGTGGATTCCGTGACCACGGTGACGACTCCTGGAGAAGTGATTGACGTGATTGTGACCGAACGGGGCATCGCGGTGAATCCGCGGCGTGAAGATCTGAAAGGGCGGTTCATTGCCGCCGGGTTGCCGGTTCGGTCATTGGAGGACATCAAAGCGGAAGTCGATGAGTTGGTGCAGCCGGTTGCCAGACCCGTATTTGGAGACGAGATCATTGCTGCGATTGAGTGGCGTGATGGCACGGTTCTCGATGTCGTACGAAAGGTGGAGGGATTCGAGTGAGAGAGAAACTGCTGAGCATTCTGCCGGAGATCGATTGGATCCAAGACGAGACCTTGCGTGAGCAGGTCATCGAGACCTGGATCGATGGGTTGCAACGCGGTGGTTGGACGCCGGAGGACGTGACACGCATGCCGTTCACGCTCGCCAAGAAGGTTTCGGCCTCGTTTGCGCAACATGTTCGTAGCGTGACCAAGATCTGCGCTGCGGTTTCGGACACCTTCGATGAGATCTACAACGGTGTCGATCTGAAACTGGATCGAAATCTCCTGATTGCCGGTGCGCTGCTTCACGATGTAGGGAAGCTCTTGGAGATGGAAGAAGTCGACGGTGCCTTCCGCAAGAGCGCGGACGGCAAACTGGTTCGCCACGCATTCTCAGGTGTCGCGCTGGCTGATGCGCACGGGCTGCCTGCTGCGGTTCAGCACATGATCGGTACGCACTCCAAAGAAGGCGATCCGTTTAAGCGCATTCCGGAATCCATCATCTGCCACTTCGCAGACTTCATGAATTTCGATCCCATCGAGGGGTGATGCCATGGGCATGACGTTTGCACAGAAGGTTCTGGCCGCAAAGGCAGGACTCGATTCGGTTGACGTCGGGCAGATCGTAGAGATCGAGCCCGACGTTTGTCTGTCGCACGACAACACCGCAGCCATTGCGAAGAAGTTCGCGAAGATCGGTGTGGATCATGTGAAGGATCCGGACAAGTTCGTCATCGTGCTTGATCACACGGTGCCGGCCTCTGAAGAGAAGTACGCGCAGAATCACAAGGAGATTCGAGAGTTCGTGCAGATGAATGGCATTCGCCGCTTCTACGACGCCGGTGTGGGCATCTGCCATCAAGTGCTCCCGGAGCAAGGGTTCGCGTTGCCCGGCCGGATGATCCTTGGCTCGGATTCGCACACCACGACCTACGGAGCTTTCGGGGCGTTCTCCGCAGGGATCGGCCGCTCTGAGATGGCCGCGCTGTACGCGACGTCCCGCATTTGGCTGAAAACCCCGGCCAGCTTCAAGATGGTCGTCAATGGAACGCTGCAGGAGCCTGTCTCCGCGAAGGACCTGATTCTTCACATCATTGGGACCATCGGGGCCGATGGCGCGCTCTACAAGTCTGTCGAGTACACGGGCGAGGCAATCGATGCCATGTCGATTGGCTCGCGAATGGTGTTGTCCAACATGGCCATCGAAATGGGCGCCAAGAACGGCTGGTGTGCGCCGGACGAGAAGACGTACGCGTTCTTGGCCGACCGCGCCAAGGGCAACTACACCGCCGTATTCCCGGACGACGACGCCGAATACGAGTGCGTCCTTGAGTTCGACGCGTCGATGCTGGAGCCGCAAGTTGCGAAGCCCCATACCGTGGACAACGTCTCGCCAGTCACGGACGTCGCAGGGACGCCGATCCACCAAGCGTTGCTGGGAACTTGCACCAACGGTCGGATGGAGGACCTTCAGATTGCCGCGCGAATTCTCAAGGGCAAGACGATCGCCAACGGTGTGCGCATGCTTGTGTTGCCGGCATCGCAGGAGATCTTGTTGGAGGCTCTGAAGGAGGGCGTGATTGACACGCTGGTTCGTGCGGGCGCAATGCTCTTGAATCCAGGCTGTGGGCCGTGCTTGGGAGCACACCAGGGCGTCATGGCGCCGGGGGAAGCTACCATTTCGACGGCGAACCGCAATTTCAAGGGGCGTATGGGTTCGCGCGATGCCGAGATCTACCTTGGCTCGCCGGCAACCGTCGCTGCGTCGGCAATTACCGGTGTGATCACCGATCCCCGCGAGTTCTTCTAGGAGAAGGCGGCAAGCCGGAACCATGAAGGGCATGAAGAGGCATGAAGAGCAGAGGTGAAAGGCGAGAAGCCGCTCACACAAAAGGCACCAAGGAAGGCGGCAAGCCGGAACCATGAAGGGCATGAAGAGGCATGAAGAGCAGAGGTGAAAGGCGAGAAGCCGCTCACACAAAGGCACCAAGGAAGGCGGCAAGCCGGAACCAGGAAGGGCACGAAGCGCATGAAGAGAGGGGGCGAAGGCTACATCTCGCCAAGACGCGAAGCTCGCAAAGGGGAGCCTAGAGATAGGAACTGCGGGGAGGTATGTAGGATGAGCACATACGCTCATGGCGAGAATGGCGATTGCCTTGAGGTTCTTGGCGTGCTTTGCGGCTTTGCGAGAGGCGGCGTCCTCTGCGTTAGGTGCTGTTGAAGTTCGCAGTCCGGAGGTGTGATGAATAGAGGAAAGGTTTGGAAGTACGGCGACGATGTCAACACAGACGTCATCTTCCCCGGGAAATACACGTACCAGCCCCTGGAGCCCGCCGAAATGGCGGAGCATGCACTGGAGGATCTCGATCCTGAGTTCGCGAAGAATGTGCAGCCTGGCGACATCATCGTGGCAGGCAAGAATTTCGGTTGCGGGTCGTCCCGCGAGCAAGCAGCCACCTGCCTCAAGGCTGCGGGCGTGGCGGCAATCATCGCGCCGTCGTTCTCGCGCATCTTCTTCCGCAACGCGATCAACAGTGGCTTGCCAGTCATTGAGTTGGTGGAGGGAACGGAAGCGATCCATGCGGGCGACGAAGTCGGCGTCGACTTCTCGGCCGGCGTCGTTGAGCATGCGGGGAACACCTACAGCTTCCCGCCGCTGCCCCCCGAAGTCCTCGCCATCCTAGAGGACGGCGGACTGATCCCCCACGTGCAGAAGGTGCTAGGGAAGGAGTTCGCGTGAACTGCCACGCCTACGGATCGATGAGCAGGAGGTAGCCACTGATGAAACGAATTGTGATGACGCGGATTCAGCGTGTTCTCTGGTATGCAACGACGTTATCCACGGGCATCTTGACAGGCTTCCTGGTCTCGCACAGCGTGATGCTCGGGCGTTTCTTCACTTGGCTCATCAAAGCCGACAGGTATGACGTGTTTGAGGAATCCTTCTCAGTATTCCGGCTGTCAAGCCATGCCAATGTGCACTACAACCTCTTCCTGGTTGTGGCGCTCGTGATCGGTGTCCTCTATGCAGCCATCTCCTTGATCCTTCGGAAAGACCGCCCGACGGCGCTTCTTGCGGGATTGTCGACACTCTGGGTTTCGTGCGTTTTCTTCATCTCCCGTTTCTCGGACGCGGAAGCTGCTGTTGCTAGCGGTGTGGCCGACCAGAGTGTGAGAGACTTCTTCGTCGCGTGGAACCTGCCCATGCATAGCTCGTTTGCGATCTTCTACGCAGTCTGCTTCCTCCTGCTGCTGCGGAGCGGCATGCGACAGGCTGTCCGCGATTGATGCGGTAGATATGGACTTGGCGGCTTGCGTTGTCCAGCAAGGCGAAAGGTGTGAGCGACCCACCGCTGCTGCTCGAAGCCCTCGCCATCCTCGAAGCTGACGGACTGATCCTGCACGTCCAGAAGGAACTTGGGAAGTCAAGCAAGAGAAATCTCACATCGATCCCCGGCCCCGGCATAGCGCCGGGGCCTCCTCTTTGCTCGGCGAGCAGTCTCTGATGTGCGCATCGCGAAGCATTTGCAGAGCTTCGCATCACATCGTAGGATGGCAGGTACGCAGGGTTAACGCACTAGAGGGTGCGAAGACAGAGGAGAAGACGTGTCAAGAAGAGCTCGACTACGGAGGGTAATCCTTGTGTGAGCGTTCAGAGCACTCAAATGCTGTAGTCCCGAACGTGCAACACGGCCCACAAAGGAGGCAGGACAGTGAGTAGCGACTTCTGTGATATCCATCCGGTTAAGAGCATCCCGGGCGACCTCATCGGGGTACGCACGGTTGTTCTGAACGTCAGATCGTATGCAGGCTTCACCTATGACGGCGCGAACCACATGTTCGGGTGGTTCTACGAAGCTCAGCCCTGTATGGGGGACGAGGACGTAGCGAAGTTCCCGCTGTTGCTCTGGTTCAACGGCGGACCGGGGGCTTCCTCCATGTTTGGAGCCATGTCGGAGAACGGTCCCTACTTGATGGATGCGTCCGGCTTGGTTGTAGAGAACCCGTATGCCTGGAATCAACAGGCGCACATCATGTACTGGGACAATCCAGTGGGCGCAGGCTACAGCTACACCGACAAAGGCGAGAAGGGCTTCGTCACCAACGAGGTCGAAGTCGGAGAGCGGATGTACCAAGCGCTCCAGGCGTTCTTCAAGGACGACCGATACGAGAAGTATGCAGCGTGCGACCTCTACGTCACCGGCGAGAGCTACGGCGGGAAGTACATCCCGGCGATCTGTAATGTGATTCGCCAGAAGAAGTACGGTTTGGATCCTGGTTCCAAAGTCTCGCCGCCGGACCCACAGGATGTGGAGATCAATCTCAAGGGAATGGCCATTGGCAACCCGTACATGGATCCTCCCTTGCAGTGCGAGAAGCGGCTGGAGTGCGGCTTCGAACTGGGATTTCTGGACACCCGACAGCACGAGAAGCTCATGAAGAACTTCGGAAAGCTTGAGGAAGCTCTGAGCAAGGGCGAGTACGTCACAGCCTTCAACTACAACCAGGGAATCAAGAAGGATCTGGTCGCCTGTGGCGGCAACGTGGCCATCTACGACGTGCGCATCTGGGATGTCGATCTACTCGGTCCGTTGGTGGAGACGTACTTTCGCTTGGATGCAGTCAAAGAGGCACTTCATGTCCCCGTGGATCAGCCCTGGAACTGCGCGGACGAGACCGGACCCGTCACCAAAGCATTGATGAAGGACTTCATGACCCCCTCGTCGCAGAAGTCGCTCGAGCCGATGCTCGACAAGGTTGTCGATGGCAAGCCCGTCTACCGTGTCCTTATCTACACCGGCAATCTGGACATGTCGTGCGGCATCGCCGGAACCGAGGCGATGCTCTGGAATCTGAAATGGGATCACACAGACGACTGGCGGAACAAGACGGTTCGCCAGGTGTGGGCCTCTCCGAGGAGTACTAGGCTGCTTCCGCAAGAGCATCGATACCGCGCCGTGCCTGGTCACACGAAAGGCTTCGTCAAACAGTGCGCGAACCTGACGCAGATTGTTGTGCCTGGTTCAGGTCACATGGTGCCGAGCTGTCAGCCGGAAGTCAGCCTTGAGATGATCAATCTCTTCATCTACGGCAAGGACTGCCCCAGCTACGAAACCCCGATTGCGGAGAAGTACCCCGACGAGATCGATGGGTAACAAGGCTGACTGAGAGACAGAGCCATCGGTTGCTCGGGCGGCGCTACAGGACCCGGATCGCTGTCAGGGCCCTTATCTTGAGACTCGCTCGTGCCTGCTTGACAGGTCCATTCCTGGCTTGTGGAGGAGGGGCCATGTCTCCTCCATGAGCACTCACTGGCAGCATTCGAGCAGCACGAGGCGTCAGCCGCCTACGGAGCGAGTCCGCACAGTGGCTTCTGGTCTGCCAAGCCCTACTTCGAGTTTCGGAACACCTTCAAGTACGACGCTGAGCAGGTGATTCTCGACAAATACGCGATTGTCGAGGAGGAGCGCACGCACACGATCTCTAACTGGATCCAGCACTTCTCGCCCGAACCGCTGCGGCGCGAGTTCGAAGCCACTGGGTTCATGGATCTGGCTTCGGCGATGTCGCTGGAACACCGCTTGACGTATCTGCTGCAGAGTTTGCCGTAGTGGCAAAAGGATCAGACGACAAGTAGGGGGCTCCTGGATGCATCATGATGCTGCACGCAGTACCCTGTAGGGGTGAATCATGAACATACAACTCCAACCTATCGGCGTCATTCACACGCCGTTCACGGATCCAAAAGGCATGCCAATCCAGCCTCCAGGGGGAGCGAGGGTACAGGGCACGGTCGAAGTCTTCCCTGCGTTTCGAGAGGGACTTCAGGACCTCGACGGGTTTTCTCATGTCATCCTGCTCTACCACTTCCATCGAAGCGATGGGTATAGGCTTCGTATGGCACCGTTCATGGATTCGGTTGAGCGAGGGCTGTTCGCGACGCGGGCACCGCGGCGTCCGAACGCGATTGGGCTTTCGGTGGTGAAACTGAACCGAATCGAAGATGGTGTGCTGTACGTTGAGAATCTCGACATTCTTGATGGTACACCGCTTGTCGATATCAAGCCGTATGTGCCGGAATTCGATGAGCAACTGGATGTGCGCACCGGGTGGTTACACGAAGTGCGCAAGACGGTCTCTGAGCGCCGGTCAGACGATCGGTTCAAAGGGAATGGCCCATGATTCCGCTTGAGCCGATTGGCATCATCCACTCGCCCTTTGCCGAACCGAGTCGTGTGCCACGGCGTGCCGCGGATCGGGAGAATGTACAGGGAACGCTCGAAGTGTTCCCGGCGTACCGCGAAGGACTGCGAGATCTTGAAGGTTTCTCGCACATCGTTGTCATTTGGCGATTTCACAGAACCCGCGTGGAGTCACTCGTTGCCACACCGCCCTACAATGTTGGGAAGAAGGGTGTGTTTGCCACACGTTCGCCCAAGCGCCCCAACAGCATTGGCCTCTCGATCGTGAAGCTGGAAAGGATCAAAGGCAGCGTCCTTCATATCCGGAACTTCGAAATGGTTGAAGGCACGCCGGTGCTTGACATCAAGCCCTACATCCCGGATGGGATTGATCCGAACTCCGTCCGGCTGGGTTGGCTCGATGCTGTAAGAGCAGAGACTGAACGGGTCCCAGCAAGTGGGCGAGCTGCAGTCGAAGTGGTTCGCGAATACTGGTCCCGCATGCAGGCCAACGACTTTCGGGGTGCTGCCGAGATGTTCTCGAAAGACTTCGTTCTTGACTGGCCGCAATCCAACGAGCGCATTCGCGGGCGGGCGAACTTCGTCGCGGTGAACGAGGAGTACCCGGCGAGCGGGCGATGGCGATTCACGATTGATCGCGTTGTCGGCAACGACCGCGAAGCCGTCTCGGATGTGGGCGTGACGGATGGCGTGATCGAAGCACGTGCGATTACATTCTCGACCCTATCGAACGGCCGGATTGCCCGGCAAACCGAGTACTGGCCGGAACCGTATGCTGCGCCGAAAAATCGGAGACACCTGACCGAACCCATCGACTGAAAAGAGCCAAGTGCACGTAAAGGAGCGATCTCATGACGAAGCAACGCCATCTCGAACCGCGCGAAGTTTGGAAGGCACGCTACCGTGCAGCCAGCATCCCCTGGGCAGTGACTGCGAATGGGAATCCGTCAAGGGGTCTGGTATGTACGAATCGCGACGGCATTTTCCAGCTCTATGCTTGGGATGTCAGGAGCGGCAATCTCAGCCGCTTGACCGATGCGTCGACTGGGGTGGTGGCGGGAACGCTCTCCGCGGACGGCGAGTCTGTGTACTACCTCCGCGACGACGGGGGCAACGAGATCGGGCACTTTGTGAGCATCCCTTGGGAGGGAGGAACCTCGGAGGACCTGACGCCGGATCTCCCTTTGTATGGTGCCTTCAATATCGTCCAGAGCTTTGACGGAGGGACCCTTGGCATGCGGGTTGCGGACAAGACAGGGCAGATGCTCTACGTCTTCTGCCCTGGCACGGCGCCACAGCAGCTGCACAAGAGCACCAGCATGTTCACGGGTCCGCAGCTTTCGCATGGTGGTGAGTTCGCCGTCATCGCGACGACGGAAGGAACGAGCTCTACGGACCGGCGACTGGTCGCGTTCGACCTCGCGACCGGAGAACGAATGGCTGAGCTGTGGGATGGGGAGGGCGTGAGTCACAACGCCGGCGAGTTTGCGCCGCTTCCAGGCGATTTCGATCTGCTCTGTACGACGAGCAAGTCGGGCGATCCCAAGCCATTCATCTGGAATCCCCAGACGGGTGCGCGGAGGGACCTGAAGGTTGACACGATTGTCGGCGAGGTCACGCCACTGTGTTGGCGCAAGGACGCAAGAACCATCCTGCTGAGCCAGCGATACCAGGCGAGACAGCAGCTGTACCTTTACGATCTGCCTACGGATGAGATCACGAAGCTTCAGCACCCGCCTGGCGTAATCTTGTCAAGCATGTTCGATTCGACCGGGCGGATTCTCGCTGCCTGGCAGGATGGGGCGAATCCGGCCTGTCTGATTGCACTCGATGGGGACACCGGAAGGAAGGTGGAAACCGTACTCGAGGCAGACGATGTACCTGCCGGCACATCCTTTACGTCCATCACGTTCGAGTCCGAGAACGGGGACGCGATTCAGGGGTGGCTTGCGCAACCTGATGGAGAAGGGCCATTCCCAACCATTCTCCACACACACGGGGGACCAA
>Ga0272441_10004713_pt1 | contig 24382 bp, 13 predicted proteins | sample SSMProp6N_FD_193582 | JGI IMG/M metagenome (GOLD analysis project Ga0272441, IMG submission 193582) | Marine sediment archaeal communities from Little Sippewissett salt marsh, Falmouth, MA, United States - SSM-Prop-6N | ecosystem: Environmental > Aquatic > Marine > Wetlands > Sediment ...
GTGTCCTCGCTGGTTCCGTCCGCGATGTCGCATTCATCCGGAACGCCGTTCTCGTTGCAGTCCTCGCTGGTTCCGTCCGCGATATCGCATTCATCCGGGACGGCGTTCTCATTGCAGTCCTCGCTGGTACCGTCCGCGATGTCGCATTCATCCGGGACGCTGTTCTCGTTGCAGTCCTGGCTGGTTCCATCCGCGATGTCGCATTCATCCGGGACGGCGTTGTCGTTGCAGTCCTGGCTGGTTCCGTCCGCGATGTCGCATTCATCCGGGACGGCGTTGTCGTTGCAGTCCTCGCTGGTACCGTCCACGATGTCGCATTCATCTGGGACGGCGTTCTCATTGCAGTCCTCGCTGGTACCGTCCGCGATGTCGCATTCATCCGGAACGGCGTTGTCGTTGCAGTCCTGGCTGACGCCGTACGCGAGATCACAGGAATCGGGGCTGGCGTTGTTGTTGCAGTCCAGGCCGGGGATGAGCACGCTCGGGGGGATGATCGTGCGGGGTGCGCCTGGCGGCTGCCAACTGAGTTGGGCTGATGCCTGTCCCAGGTACTCGTAGTACTCCATGGCGATCTGGTAGCCGTGATTACCTTCCAGCGAGATTGTCCCGGACCATTCGGTGGCCGCCTGGTTCTGCCAGTGGTCGATGATCAGCTCACCATTGATCCAGAGGCGGACGCCGTCATCGGTGATGGTGTAGAACGTGTAATCACCACTGGCCGCAGACGTCTGGATGAAGCCCGTCCAGCGGACGCAGAACGAGTCTCCCTCGAATACGGCCCACGGGGCGCCGTCGCCCCAGTCGAAGTTGACGGTTTCATCGATGCGTCCGAGCAGCAGACCCGAGAAGGCGGGGCCGTCGTAGTACGCGGCGGCGAGCCCGTTGCGTGACTCGTCTTCGCACTCGTCGGGAATGCCGTTGAAGTTGCAGTCTTGGCTCGTGCCGCTCGCGATATCCTGGTCGTCGGAGACGCCGTTGTTGTTGCAATCGGCACCACCTTCACATTCATCGGGGATACCGTTGCCGTTGGCGTCCCAACTCGTTCCATCGGCGATATCACATTCATCGGGGACGCCGTTGTTGTTGCAGTCCTCACTCGTTCCGTCGGCGACATCGCATTCGTCGGGCACGCCGTTGTCGTTGCAGTCACCTTCGCCGCCGCCGGCCATGACGCCTGTAATCTCGATATCGTCGATGTTCCAGCCGCAGTAGCGCCAGCCGCCGTCTGTCGATCCCATCGTCCACCGCAAGTAGACCGTGGGCTGATTGTCCGCGTACTGGGAGATGTCAAACGTCTGCTGGGTCCAGGAGGAATCGGTGATTTCCGCGGTGTTCTCCCAGATCGTGACCCAGTTCGTGCCGTTGTTGCTCACGCGGACATAGGCGTGGTCGTACAGCGGCTGCTCGACGCCCAGCCAGCGCCAGAACGAGAGCTGCACGTTCTCGACACCGGTGCAATCGATCGCCGTGGTGGTCAGGTGACGCTCGGGGAGGTTGTTCGGATAGTCCCCGCTGAGGTTGTAGCCGTAGACGTTCGAGCCGGTGTGGCCGCTGGTCGGGTCCGGACCACCGTATTCTCCGCCACCACCGGTTGGTTGTCCCCAGGCCCAGTCGTCTTCCGTCGTCCAGCCGGGGTTCGTGTTCAGTGAGTAGCTGACGGTGAACGGCATGTTCCCCACTTCGCATTCATCGGGAACACCGTTTGGCTGGCAGTCGATACTGGTGCCGTTGGCGATGTCCTGATCGTCGGGTACGCCGTTGCCATTGCAGTCCGGGCCGAAGACCGCGGTGACGACCTTGTCGCCGTTCATCAGGATCGCTTCCGGGTTGTCCGAGCCCCACAGGTCGCCTTCCCAATGATCGAAGTAGGCGCCGGCGAGGTGATGCGCGGTGAGTTCGACTGTCGTGCCGGACGGGTATGAGCCGCCGGGTGGGTCAAGATCCACATAGCCGTCGCCGTCGATGTTGACGACGAGATCGAAGGTCGTGCCGGCAATGACGTCGGCCGTTCCCTGATACGGGAGGTAGTCGTGCTTCGTGGCGGTCACGAGGAGCGTGCCGCCGATCACTGGTGTGAATGTGAAGGATGCGACGCCGGACGAGTTTGTCAACGCGACGTCATAGACATCGTCAGCTTTCCAGAGACAAACCCTCGCGGACGAGACCGGGTTTCCGCCGGAGTTCACCTGTACCTGGAAAGTCGCCGGCTGCCCGGCGCTGACCGTGCTCGGATGGGTAGCTGACAGGGCGGGCGGTGTATCGGTCCAGATCGGCAACTCCGGATCGCCCAGTAGCGTCAGCTCCGTGTAGATGTACTCCATCGTATCGTCGTTCTGGTACGCGTCGTTCTTGTGATCCGAGAAGCACTCACCGAGGGTGGTGTGATTCTGCACAAAGAGCGAACGGAAGAAATAGCGGTCGAAGCGCAACGAGTAGTAATCGTCCTGGTAGGGCGAGTACCAGCCGTAGCGCGAGTTTCCGATGAACGCGAGACCTCCTCCGCCCGTGTTCTGCACGAAGGACTCGGCGATGCACGTCGTATCCGGGTAGTCACAAGCCCAGCAGCCGATCGAGTAGAGAATGCTCTGTCGATCACCGTTCGTCAGCCCGTTCATGTCGGAGTTGGACAGCGTATCGCCGTGATTCGTATAGCCCGCTCCCATCGAATCGGTGCTTGAGTGATCGATGTGATTGACGATATTGCTGCCCTGGTTCAGGTAGCCGATGACATCGGATTTGTGGGAGCCGCTCTCGCTGTCGTACTCCCTGCGGAGTGTCCAGTCGGGAGCCAGGTAGTACGAATGGATGTACGTCTTGCAGCCTTCACCCTCGTCACTGCCGTACTGGTTCAGATCGAATCCGAAGAACGCCGCTATCTTCGTGTAGTTGCTCAGGGGCGGATTGGTCTCGTACGTCAGCGTCTTGTTGACGAAAGTCGAGACCTCGGTCGTGTCGCGCGCTGCGACACGGCCGACGTGCACCTCGCAGAGCCAGTCACTGTCGTAGTCCGCGTAGTACGTGTCATTGGGGATATCGTCGCCGGAGATCGTGCGGGTGTGGTACGGGACGATGTTCGTATCCCCGCCCAGCAGGAAGTACATCGTCCCCCAGGTGTTGTGCGCATCCTGCACAAACGCGCGGATCTTTTGCTGTTCGGTGCCGCTGTAACCGCCGTCGTTGTAAATCCAGGCGGTCGAGACGGTCGTCGCGGGCACACCCTTGCGGGTCTTCCAATCGACCAGGGGCTGGAAGTCATCTTCCCAACTGTAGGTCGTGATGATGACGTAGTCGTAGTCGCCCGGGGCGACACCCCGTGTCAGCGGAGCTGGGTCGCGCGACGGTTGGAGCGCGACGTCTTCCGGATTGATGACCATTCCCGCGACGGCGCGCTCATAGCCGTTTCGCATCTCGGCTGGCGCGTTCGGTGGGAGGTAGTCGCCACATTCGTAGCCCGTGACACCTTCGAGAACCACGTTGATCGCGGTGTGCAGGATGAGCTTCTGGTCCGCCGGTATGTATTGCAACGGACAGACACGCACATACGCGATGCTCTGGCCGGCCAGATCGTTCTGGTGGGTGAATTCCGCGAGCGCGTCGGGGTAGGCGTCAGGCGACGCGTAGACCGCCGGGTCGGGCCCGACGAAATCACTGGCCGTTGCAGGCTCCGACACGCGGTGGGGCGGTTGAGCCGGCATGATGGCGTAGGTGCCGGGTAACTCGATTGAGCCCGCCATCGTGCAGCGTACAGCGGTGACCGTCATGCCGGCGGGCAGCGCGAGCCGTAGCGTCCGTGTTGGCAGCATGGGCTTCCCCACATCTGCCTGGAGGCCACCGTCCGCGAATTCGACGACATCGTATCCCAGCAACTGGTCGAACAGCAGCTCGTCCGGGCTGGTTGTAGCCGTGTACTGAAGCTCGAACGAATGACCATCGCCGATAACCGTCACGCCCGAAGGGCTGTCGGCAGACGATGTGGTTGAGAACGCGAGTACCGCGATCACACCCACCGCAGTCAGTCCCCTCCAGTATGTGCGAGCTCTGGCGATTCCATCCATCATCCTCGTGATCTCCTTTCTGCCGCTGTTATCGACGCACTGAACTGCCTGGAGCAACGGTTGTTCGTGAGTGACGGTTGGGACGCGGCGGGTTTTGCGTGTGGATTGGCGATACGCGCAGCAACACTACGTGTGCTCCGCCCGCGCACAAGGAACGGTTGAGATGGCGTTCGATCAGCACCCAAAGAACCCAGCGCATCCGCAGACCAATAACACTCTCGCCGACGGACGCTGTCGCCCCCCGTCCGCCGGTGACGGGCACGCGCACCCATTGGACGGTGGTGGTGCCGCTGCGCGTATATCCTACCAGAACCGGCCGCACGTAACTAACAAAACAATCAGGTTATCGATTTTCGGCGGTGGAGCGAAGAGGATTATCGGAAGTGATCGGGGCTCAGGTTGTCGTTCCGGCTGCCGGGCTGTGCCAGTCTCCATCGGCTGAGCGGGGATGTGGGAACAAGGTCGCCCCGGCGAGTGCGGCGAGGGCGTAGCTAACGACGGCGAGGAGGATGACTGTCCGATAACCGAACGCCATCGCCACCGCGATCGAGACCGACGTGGCGATGACCGAGGCGGCGCCGTTGGTGCCCCAAGCCCACGGAACGAGGCTGGCCCGGTGACGATCCAGCACGCTGATACCGGTCGGCATCGGGATGCCCATAACGTAGGCGGTCGGCACGGCAACGACGGCCAACACCCACGGGCCGAACGTCGCCCCTTCGAACGTCTCCCAGCCGCTCACTCGCAGTATGGTGGCGGCAATCGCTACGATCGCCGGTGCCAGCCAGACCTTCTCACCCGTGATACGCTTCCCCGTGTAGCTTCCGAACCCGCTGATGACGAGGATGCCGCCGATCACCGTGGCGCTCGCGAGCACGGGGTCGCCGAGCCATCGCATCGCCCGGCTGATCAGGGACATTTCGATCGCCATGAAACCCACGCCGATGCCGCCGAAGTAGACGATCGAAGCCAGCACGGCACGTGGGTTTGCGCGGCGACTTGCCGCACGGGATGCCCCGGTATGACTGCGCATGTCGATGAGCCAGCGCCGTGTTTCCAGCAGGCCGAGCGGTAGGAGGATCAGCAGGATGGCGGCGATAGCGGTGATGAGCAGCGATGCGTACAGAAACAGCCGTCCCACCTCGGCCCGTGTCAGCCAGAGGTCACCGAACGCTTCCTTCAGGGAGGTGATGGCCCGGGCTCGGTAGAAATCCCAGAAGAAGGGGCTGTCGTCATGCGGCGGCCGGATGTTCATGAGCCAGGCGTCGTAGAACTGCTCGCGGCGCGGCGAGAGGATCTCCTTTGCGGCATGGTGCAACCAATCGACGGATGTTCCCGGCGGCCCGCTCAGCACATCGGGCTGGTTGACATCCTCAGGCCGTATGCCGGCGTACCAGATTGGCGTCAGACCGGCCTCGTATATGGCCGTACGCAGCGCGTCTCGGCGCGCCACGGTCAATGGCGTTCGGCTGGCCATCGTGCAGACGCCCAGGTAGTCCCGCACCTGAATGATGTGCTCGCTCGCATCGGCCACGCCGGTGGATTCGAGGGCCGCGACGAGTGTCGCGAACAGCCGGACATTCTCGCGCGGCGGGTACTGGATGCCCCGGGAGACCGCCAGAATGCCGTTGCTGCGCAGCGCGCAGAGACAGTCAGCCAGTCCTTCGACGGTTACGAGGTGATCTTCGGCCAGGCCGCGCACGGCTGTCCCACCAGGTGCCAGACCTTCGAGCGAGACGATCTGGATCAGGTCGTATGTTGCCGGACCGGCGTCGCGCAGAAAGCTGCGCGGGTGCTGTCGCCGGATACGTACACTCGGGTGATCAGTCAGAGCCGGCGATGAAGCCTGTACGGTGTCGATGATAGCGCCGTTGGGTTGCACGACATCGATGCGCCGGGCATCGTGCCTTCGAGCCAGCCACACGTTGGCGCCGCCAGTTTCTCCCAGCAGGGCGACTCTCGGTCGCGCGGCCAGCAAGCGGTACGGGAAGGCCATCAGCGTGTGATCCATCACGCCGGCCTCGGCAACCTCGTCGATCCGAAGCACCGATCCGACGGGGTCGCCGTTGACGACGAGGCTGTACATCGGTGGCGGCGTGGTGCGTAAGGCGGCGAACGGCAGATCGTGGAACAGGTCGCTTGCGTACAACTCGACATACCCGTGGGGATCGGCTTGTGCGGCGATGCGGTGGGCGATGCCCTGGGCTTCCCACTGTTCCAGGCGAGCGGCGTACTTGTGCTCGTCGTAAACCGGGTCGAGCGGCCAGCAGATCCCCAGCGCGATCGCCAGGCCGACCAGGACCAGTGTGATCCACCCAGTGGCGGACCGGCGCGCCACGCGCTGTGCACGACCGATCCGCGTGAGGATCAGCACGGCGGCGAGTGCCAGAGCCAACGGTGCCCAGAGCGTGTGCTCGACGGCGAGCCGCGAAACCACCAACGCCGCCCCAGCCGCCCCGGCGGCACTGCCGAACAGATTGGCGGCATAAACCCGGCCCACGGACGCTCCAGCCCTCATCAGTGCCGCCCCCACGAACATCGCGCCGACCAGGAAGGGGAGCGACACCGTTAGCCAGTACAGGGACCACCATCCGACCTGCCGCCATAGGTCGCCGGGGATGAACCGCGCGGCGACGGGGAAGAGGGAGGCCAGCCGGGGCATGAGGAGGAGTGCCAACGCCAGGGTGACAGCGAGAACTGGGAGCGCGCTGCTGCGTGGAGCTCGGACCCGTCGGCTGACGAGCGCCAACAGGGGGCCGCTCGCTCCGAAACCCAGGAGGGCCGCGCTGATGACGAGGTATCCGAAGTGGTGCCAGCGCTCGATCAGCATGCGCTGCATCAGCAGAATCTCGTACGCGATCAGCGCGGCGCTAACGGCCGCCACGGCGAACGGCATTCCGCGCGCGAGCCCGTCGGGCTGTTGCAGTTCCGAAGCCTGCGACGTCATGGACTCTGGATCTTCCCGGTCATCGGGACGAAGCGCACGGGCAGGACACTGCGGCTGCGCCGGCGACCGCCACGTTCCTTGGTCAGGACAACGAGGCGCTGCGTCTCATACACGCCTCCGATTGGAATCACCATACGCCCACCCGGCTTGAGCTGCGCCCAGAGCGGCGGTGGGACGTGTCCCGCGGCGCAGGTAACGATGATCCCGTCAAATGTTACGTCGTCGGGCCACCCGTCATACCCGTCGGCCAGATGTGTATGGATTGTCCGGTAGCCGAGCTTCTCGAACCGCTCGACCACGCGTTTGTGCAGAGGCTCGACGATCTCGATCGTGTATACGTAGGGCGTGAGCTCGTTGAGCACGGCAGCCTGGTAGCCCGAGCCGGTTCCGATCTCGAGAATCCTGTCACCTTGTTCGACCTGCAACAGCTCGGTCATCAACGCGACGATGAACGGCTGTGAGATAGTCTGTCCGTGGCCGATCGGGAGCGGCGTGTCGGCGTAGGCGATGCTTCGCCGGTCACGCGGGACGAACTTGTGCCGCGGGACCGCGCGCATGGCCGCCAGCACGCGGCCATCCTTGATGGCGCTGCGAAAGACGCTGTCCGCTTCGATCTGCGTTCTGACCATGCTGTCACGGTGGGCTTGGCGCTCCCGCGACCGCGGGCGTGGCCAGTGTAATCGGCCGTGCCGATCACGCGTTACGTGTGGACTGACAGCGCGCGGCTGGGTGGTCGCGGGCCGCGACGCGGGTTGCGTCTGAGGTCCCGCCGCAACCGGGGGCACCGCATTGCCATCACCCTCAAGGTAACGGGGAAGCAGAGGTGACAGCAGCAGCAGGCTGATGAGGATAAGCGCCGCAACCAGGATGGCCGGTCCGGGCACCGTGGTCGTTCGCCATGCGGAGGGCTTGTCGGCGGAGGCTGGTGGGCGTGGCGTGCTGCCCAGGATCCGGGAGTCGTTGTGGGTTGAATTGACCATGGCGGCACCTCCGAACGGAAGCGACGCCGGCATTATAGCACGCATGGCCGCCCCACGACTCGTTGTCGCGGGGCGGCATGGCGTGTTCGCTCACGGTCCTGGCGGTGTGTGGTGCCGCGTGGGTTTGTTCACCGCGCGTCGTGACCCGCGTGGCCTACTCGGGTTCCCACACGGGAACGCGTCCGGGTGTCCACGGGCCACCGGCCTGTTCGAGCTTCGCTTCCAGGTTGACCAGGTCGTCCTCGATCAGCGTGCGCAATCCGGCGAGAACGCCTTCAAACTCGCTGGCAGCGTAGCGGTACGCATCGTGCATGGTCAGGGTCGACGCCGACGTCGTGTACCAATGGCCCGTGACCTCGTCCACGCGCTGGCGAATGGAGGGCAGCGTCGGCTCGTGGTATTTGCCACGTGTTTGATCCCCGCGCAGCTTCACAAAGAGCTGGTTGAGACGCTGCTCCAGTGCCCGCGTCTCGGCGAGCAGTTCCGGATCCGCCGCCGGCGTATCGAGAAGCGCCTTCCGAACGTAGGCGAGGCGCGTCTCTGCATTCTGCGCGGCTTTCATGGCACCGTGCACGGCTCGTTGCAGCCGGGCAACCTTCTTCTGGAATGCCAGCACCGCTGCTCGATCCTCAGCTGGCAACGTGGCCAACTCGAGCGGTACGACCTCAAAGGATTGGGGCTGCGTCAGTGGCGTCAGCTCACCGTCCACAAGCTGCGCCAGCGCGACCGTGTAGGTCCCGGGCGCCGCCAGCGGCCCCGACGGTGGTTCCCACCACGGCGAGCGGTCCGTCGGCGGTTCAAGCACCGTGGGTGTGGAAGGCGGATACCGCAGAGCCCACGCGACCCTATGAAGCCCCTTGTCGCGCGACGCGGTGATTCGCCGAACAACGTTGCCCGTCTCATCCCGCACGATCAGCAGGACCGACGGCTCGTGCTCCTCATCTTCTTTGCGCAGCTCGTCGATCGTCGGGTAGGGCGGTGTGCGGTCCTTCTCGGCGGCTTCCTTTTCGGCCTCCTTGCGCTGTTCCTTCCGTGTGGTGAGCTTGTCTTTGAGGTAATACGTGAAGACCGCGCCGTAGGGTGGGTTCGCCGTGGCGAAGAACGAAGCCCCCTGCGAACCCTTGCCATCACCGCCGCCGATCCGGCTCGACTGGATGTAGCGCAGCGCGTCCTTCACCGGGAAAAGGACGGCATCCTGCTCCAGCAACTCCCGGGTCGCCGTGCGCAGGGGTGTGTAGTCGTCGAGAATGTAGATCCCGCGCCCGAACGTGCCGAGGACGAGGTCGTTCTCACGCCGCTGGATGGTGATGTCGCGTACGGAGATCGTGGGCATGCCGCCGGTGAGCTTGATCCACTCCGAACCACCCTCCACGGTGAAGTGCACGCCGAATTCTGTCCCGACGAACAGCAGCTTCGGATTGACGTGGTCTTCGGCCACTGTGTAGGCGATGTCCCGCTCGGGCAAATCGCCGGTGATCGACGTCCAACTGCATCCGCGATCGTGGCTGGCGAGCACGTATGGCGTGAAGTCGCCACTCTTGTGGTTGTCGAAGGTGGCGTAGACGGTGTCGGCGTTGTGCGTGGAAGCCAGGACGCAACTGACGTAGGTCATCTCGGGCACGCCGGGAAACTGCTCGATTCGCCGCCAGTTCCGCCCGCCATCTTCCGTGACCTGCACGAGCCCATCATCGGTTCCGACGTAGATGAGCCCCTCGACGAGTGGGGATTCGGTCAGTGCGACCGAACTGCCGTAGTATGATGTGGCGTGGTGCTTGGCGACGGCGTCGACGGGCTGGATGCGGTTCATAACCTCGAGGGTGTTTCGATCGATCTGCCGCGTCAGGTCGTCGCTGACGGCGACCCAGCTATTCCCGCGGTCGTCCGAGCGGAAGAGCCGATTGGCTGCGAAGTAGAGCCGTCGCGGATTGTGCGGGCTGATGATGAGTGGCGTGTCCCAGTTCCAGCGGAGCGGCTCTTCGCCGGGGGCCGGCCGCGGGCGGATATCCAACCTCTCTCCGCTGCGCCGGTCGAAGCGGACGAGCCCGCCGTATTGCCACTGGCTGTAGACGATATGGGGGTCTTCGGGGTCGACCCGCGTTTCGTACCCATCGCCACCAACGGTGACGAACCAGTGCTCATTGCCGATGCCCATCCTGTCGACCGTGCGCGACGGTGCGCCCACTGAACAGTTGTCCTGCGTCCCGCCGTAGACGAAGTAGAACGGCGTCGAGTTGTCGGCGCTCACACGGTAGAACTGCGTGACGGGCAGGTTCGGTTTGTAGTTCCAACTCGCCCCGCGATCGAAGCTCTCATAAATGCCCCCGTCGCAGCCGACCAGCAGGTAGTCATTGTCTTCGGGGTCGATCCACAGGGCATGATCGTCCACGTGGCGGTGTTCGCGTGGTACGCGGTTGAAGGTCTTTCCCCCGTCCTCCGTCGCGTTCAGGAATGTGTCCAGGACGTAAACGCGGTCGGCATCGCACGGGTCGCAGAAGATCTCATTGTAGTACTGTGGGCTGGAGGTGCGGTAGCCGCAGCGCTTCTCCCAGTTCTCACCCCGATCGGTGGAGCGGAAGAAGCCGCCCTCGTCGTCAGTCGCCTCGATGATGGCGTAGACGATGTCGGGGTCGACCGGCGAGACGCCAAGGCCGATGCGGCCCATGTCCACCTCGGGCAGCCCGTGCGTGAGCTTGCGCCAGGTTCTGCCGGCGTCCGTGGATTTGTGGATCGCCGACTCCGGCCCACCGTCGATCAGCGTCCAGACGCGTCGCCGTCGCTGGTACGAGGATGCATAGAGCACGTCTGGATTACGGGGATCCATGTGCACCTCGTTGATGCCCGTGTCGTCGCTGACGTGGAGGATTCGATCCCATGCCTGGCCGCCATCGGTGGTTTTGTACAGCCCGCGGTCGCCACCGGCGCTCCACAGCGGTCCCTGGGCGGCGACGTAGACCGTGTTGGAGTCGTGGGGATCGATGGCGATCATGCCGATGTGCTCCGACTCCTTCAGGCCCATGTTGTCCCAGGTCTTGCCGCCATCACGGGTGCGATAGACGCCGTCGCCGAAGGACACGCTGCGCTGGCTGTTGTTCTCGCCGGTTCCGACCCACACGACCGACGGATTGTGGGGATCCATCGTGACACAGCCGATTGAGTACGAGCCTTCGCCGTCAAAGACGGGTGTCCACGTGGTGCCCGCGTTCGTCGTCTTCCAGACGCCGCCCGACGCGACCGCCACGTAGTAGTGGGCTCGGTCATGCGGGTCGACGGCGAAATCACCGACGCGTCCGCTCGCCAGGGCCGGACCGATTGATCGCAGGGTCAGGCCGGCGAACGTCCCGGCCGACATGAGCTTCTCTTCAGCGGTGGGGTCCGTGTCTTCTGCTTGCTGCTCCGCCGCCGCCGGGATAGTGGTCGGCAGGATCAGGAGGCTTATCAGCAATGGGAGGTTTCTCATGATGGCTCCTTCTTATCGGTGCTCAGGTACAACGTGCAAACGCGGGAATACTACCTGAAACAGCCCGTGCCCGCCCGTTTCACAGCGTGCGCAGCCGGTCATCGCGGCCAGTCGCCCGGCTGCTCAGATTGGATTCCCGATTACGCTCTTTCCCGGTCCGTCTATCGTTTCTGCCCAGCTTCGCCGGCTGCCGTGGCCGCTCATGTGTGATCTGTCACCTCCGGCGGCATTCTGCGGCCGAGTTTTTCGGCTCGCCTCTGGTCGACGTCATCCATCCAGCCGCAGCGAACGTCCGTGCGCAGGTCCATCTGCGGGATGTGCGGCTTGATATCCAGCAGCGGTGTACCGTCCAGCATGTCGACATCCTCAACGTGGAGGATGTTTCCAGCGCATCGGCTCAGGCGAACGAGGCTCATGCCGATTGGGTTGGGTCGATGCGGCGCGCGCGTGGAGAAGACGCCGCGCGGGGTGTCATCCAGGAAGGGCTTGACGAGCAGCCGTGCGCCCTTCGCCAAGTGCAGCCAGTAGATCAGAAACACGTGCGAAAAACCGTCCAGATCGCGCAATCCATCCGCGTATTGTGGCAGGACTTCGACCTGTCCCTCGATGCCGTCGGCGTAGATGGGTTGAATCGGTGTGCGTGCAGGATCCCTGTGGGGCGTGTGAATCACGCCGATGGGACGAAGCGTCAACGAGGATGGGGACGGCTCTGCCACGTTACTGTTTGTCTCCTTTGCCACAGGCCGCGGGATGGATGCCAGAGCGCTGGGCTGTGCTCCTGCTACGTGCCCCGCATGTCTTCCAGCAGTTTCCAGCAGAACAGCAACGTGCGCGGCACATGGAACGGCCCCTTCCAGGTGCCCCCCTTGAGCGTCGTCGAGGGCGTGCCGTCGTAGTGCAGATAGCCGTACCACTCGCCGTGCTCCGGGTCGGGGAAGTGGCTGAACGACCACTCGTGAATCTGCTCGTACATCTGGGCGTATTTCGCGTCGCCTGTCAGGTGGTGCGCGAGGAGCGACGCATATAGCGCCTCGCAATGCCCCCACCAGAGCTTCATGTCATGTTCGAGGTAGATTGACGGTTTGCCACGCAGATCCGCGAAGTAGCGCAGCCCGCCATGCTCGCAATCCCACCCGCGCTCGAATGACAGGTCGAGGATCCGCAGCGCACGCTGGGTCAGCTCTGCATCGCTGCGACGGCGCGCAATCTCCATCACGAACCAGGCGGCTTCGATGGCGTGCCCGGGGTTAAGACAGCGGCCATCCGTCGTGTCGAGCACTTCGCCGCGCGGCCCGACTGTTTCCAGAACCGCTCCGATGTCTTCCTTCACGAAGTACCGGAAGAGCTCTTCGATCGCTTCATCGATGATGCGCTCGTAGCGGGCATCCTGATCGATCAGCAGCATGGAATCGGCGACGTTGAGCAGGCACATCAACGGTGCCAGGGACTTTGTCGGGCGTGTCTGGGGGTCGATTTTCGGCTCGATCAGCCCGGGCTCGGTCTGGTACTTGACGAAAACGTCAAACAGCTCGATGGATCGCCGCTTGAGATTGTCATCCCCGGTGATCGCCGCGGTGGCCGACATCGCGAGGGCCGCGAACAGCTCGCTGAACACGTAGCGTCGCATGCGCAGCGGGTTGCCCTCACGCGTGACCGAGAAGTACATCTTGCCGTTGGGTGCGAAGCAGTGGCGTGTGAGAAAATCACAACCGCTACGGGCCAACTGGAGCCACTCAGGACGCGGTTCGACGAGTCGATGGAGGGTTGCGAACGTCCACGTGGCCCGCCCCATCAGCCACACGGGCTTGTCGGTTCCGTAGACGCTTCCGTCGCGCTCCAGGAAGGTGAAGAAGCCGCCGGCCTCGTGATCGACGCCATGCCGCTCCCAGAAGGGCATCACGTCCTCCAGCAGACTCGTTTTGTAGAGGTTCATCAGCTCGTCGATGCGTTTTGTTTTCACGGTCCTGACCCACCAAGAATGAAGAAACCACGCCCAAAGCCGCCGGCAACGACGCGTGCCGATGGAGCGGTTGTCGGCGGCAAGTATACGAGTCCGCCGCGCTGACGTCACGGGCAGACCCTGTGTCGATCCCGGTTGCCGGGCCGCGGCAGGGCGCGGGGATGTGCTCGCATGGGGGCCGCGCTGGGGTACAATGGCCTTGTGGTTCCCAGCACAGCCCTATCGGGTATGGCGCGGGGGCTTGTTTCGGAGTGTGGCCGCCGGGGAGGCATGTCCTGATGACGGGCGATCCAGAGCAGCGCGAAAGCGACGAAGTCGACCTGCTGGAGCGATTCGAGCAGCTTGGTGCGCGTGTGCGCATACACTTCAACCGCGCCTGTGCCACCGTCCGCGTGATCGAGATGGGCTACGGTATCTACGGTCACGATCCGGGGCCGGAGGCCATCATCGACTACATCCGGAGGCGTGTTTACGCCGGTGTGGATGACGATGTGGCGTTACGCATGCATGTGGATGAGTGCCGGGAGTGTCGGCGACTCCTGCGCAGGCACGCGATTCGCAAGGCGATCTACGAGCGTCTGGGGCTGGATGTTCCCCACTGGTCACATTGAGGCAGGGGAAAGATGCTGCGTCTGGGCCTGCCGTGGGAGTGGGCGCCAGATGCCGCCAATGGGGACCAAACGAGCGCTGTGACGAGCGATCTACCGCCTGGTCGGCACACTCTCGCGCGCGGCTGCGGTCGGTTCGTCAGCGGGCGGGAGGTGGCGATACCAGAAGATGTACATGCCGACCAGGCAGACGAGAAAGATGGGGAGGGTCGTCCAGAAGGCCTGGTAGTTCCGCACGACCAATTGCATCGGCAGCAGGAAGAGCGTGATTTGCCACCCCAGCGTGAACGGCAGGGCGATGACGTCCCGCCAGTGCTCAAGTGTCATGGCGTCCCGCATCTCGGGGGGAAGCGCGCGCTTGAGCGGTCCCCAGATGCCAAAGGGTCTGGTGGTACGGTAGAAGTTTGTCAACGCGGCTGGATCGGTCGGTTTGCTGAGATAGGTTCCCACAACCGACCCGACGAAGCCAATGGCGAGTAGGAAGCCGAATTGCAGCAGTGGTGCCATCTCGGGGTATAGCACCCGCTGCAGCACGGCAGCCGAGAGTCCGACAATGGTGCCGAGGATGACGCCGCCGGCGTTGAAGCGCCACCAGTAGAACCGGAGCATAGAGGGGACAATCGCACCGGCACCCAGCCCCATGATGATCCACTCCCAGATGTCGTTGATGCTCTTGGAGCCATAGGCGAGGGCGAAGCCGCCGGCTACCACGACCACGATGAAGAAGTAGCTTGCGAGCAGTAGCTCGCGGTTCGCCGCGAGCGGGCGCCAATAGCGCTGATAGATGTCGCGTGTGAAGTAGGCGGTGCTCTGGTTGACCGCCGAATCGAACGTGGACATCGAAGCGGCGATCAGCGCGATGAGAAGGAGGCCGCGCAGGCCGGCGGGGATCTTGAACAGGAGCACCGTGGGCAGGATCCGCTCCGGATTGATGCCCCCGTCGATGCTGACGAGCTTGAGGCGCGTGGCCCAGTCGTCGCCCAGCAGTTGTTGGAGGCCGGCAATCAGGTCCGCGGGCTGGGCGCCCGGGTTGTTGATGATGGCGGCGACGTGTTCATCCCAATCGCTCTTGTCGATCTCGCCGAGGTGGGACTTGATCAGATCCGCGGATTGGGTCAGCACGTCCTGGTCGGGGAAGAGATCATTGACCAGGAACAGCCCGAGGACAGCAAAGCCCATCATCATGGGCCAGCGGAGGGTGATCAGCGAGATCCACAGGAACGACAGCGTCCCGCAGGCACGCTCGTTTGGTGCGCCGAAGTACTTGGGATCACCGCCCATTCCCATGCCGGCCAGGACGTTTCGAATGAGGTAGAAGAGCGCGAAAACGAACAGGAACCGATAGCGCTGGTACTCCACCCCCGTGGGCATGGTGGTCTTCCAATGCGGTGTGCTGCTGAGCCACTCTTTGCTTCCCGTGACCTTCTCGGCCAAGCCGGCGATGTCACCGCCGTGGTCCGAGATGGCCACCACCGCCATCGAGGTGATGGCGACGACGGCGACCAGAATGATGACGGACTGGAACAGGTCCGTGTAGACGACCCCATAGAAGCCCGATGCCATCGTGTAGATGCTGGCGACGCCGATCATGATCAGGGCGCAGACCATCGGGGAAAACGGGAGAAACACGGACAGGAACAGCCCCACGCCCTTGATCAGGTAGGCCAGACCGGCCACGACGCCGACGATCACGGCGACGGCGGTCACGATCCGGGCGGCGTTGCCCGCGGCGCTTTCGCCGAAGCGATAGACCATCCACTCGGCGCCCGTCATGCATCGTGACCGGTAATGCCACTTCCCTGTCCACAGCAGCAGAACGGCCATGATCAGCACGGCTCCGCCGCGAAACTCGATGAATAGGCCGCGGGGGCCGAGCATGAAGAGGAACGACACGATGAGCATCGTGCCGGTCATGTCGAGTTGCGATGCCATGCCCGAGATGCCGAGGGCCCACCAGGGCATGCGCCTCCCGCCGAGGAAGTAGTCTTCGAGGCTGGCGGAGGCTTTTCTGCTGAGGACAAAGCCGAGGATGACCAGGAAGACGAAGTAGATGCCGATCGTGCTGTAGTCAAGCGTGGTGAGAGTCGGCACGGCGGCGGCCTCCGGGTCCTCATTCGGGCGGTGAAACCGGTCGGGACACTATAGCGGGGGGGCAGCGTGGTGTCACAGCGGTGGGACACCGTCCACGGCGTTCGCGGAATGGACTCCGTTTGTGGCTGCCAGTCACTATCCGCGCACGATCTGGGGCACGATCTCGATTTCGACGGGCAGGACGAAGACCGCGTCTCCGATGGTTACGTTGCCGAGCAGTTGTCGCCGGCCGGCGGGCACGCGGCGTGGTACGGTGTATCGCAACTCGTTCCCGGACTTCAGGGGCTCGACCTGCCAGCCGGGCGGCGGTTGCAGGTCGATCAAGACGCCTTCGTCGCTCGCGAATCGCACCGAGACTTCGTCACCCGGATGCACGGCCGGTTGGGCTGGGGTGATTCGCGCGGGTGCATCGCCGATCTCGAGCTTCAGCGGGCCTTCGGCGACCACGTAGGTTGGGGTGTCACGTTCCAGCAGCATGATTGTGGATCCCTGAAGCGGTGCGGTGAGTGCCGGTCCACCCGTCATGTTGATGAAACGCGCGCTCTGGGCGCCGGTCGTCAGGCGGACGAGCTTTGATGCGCCGGTTGACCAGAGGGCCGCGATGCTCTGTTCACCGTTGCGGAACCGGAAGCCGACGAGACCCGGCCCCACGTCGAGTTCCTGCTCGAACTCAGCCGTGCCGATCAGCCGGCCGACGGTGGCGAGGGAGAGGTAGCCAATCTTGGGCGTGAGGTCATGGCGGATGAGACCGAAGTGGTGTTCGTTGAAGAATGGATCGGCCCCGTCCTCGCGGAAGTCGTACCAGGCGACGCTGCGGGCGGCACCGGAAGCGAGCGCGCAGATGTACGTTCTGGCCACATGTTGCGCCTGTGTGCGCTCCGCCAGCCCGCCGATGTGAGAGGGCCAGCCCATCTCCGTGATCCAGACATCCCGGCCGCTGGCGAGTTTGCGTGTATTGCGCAGCTCGCTGATGAAGCGGTCGGGGTCAAGCGAGCCGCGGTAGGGATGCACCGTCAGCGCATCAAAGGGGCCGTCGGCGTCGAGGACCATCTTGATGAAGCTCGTGTCGATGCCGGCGGTCGAGCAGCCCAGGACCTGGGCATCCGGATCGATTGCCTTGATCGTCTCGTAGGCTCGCTTGAGGAGCTTGACATAGGTCTCTTTCGGTCCGGACCAGAAGAACACGTTGGGCTCGTTCCAGATTTCCCAGTGCTTGATGCGGTCTCCGTAGCGCCGGACAAGCGTCTCGAGGTAACGGCAGTAATCCTCGATCCCCTCGTCGGTGTAGGGCTTGGTCCAGGTGGTCCAGTAGCAGCAGAGGGCGTAGACGCTGATTCCGTGCTCATGAGCCGTGTCGACGAGTTGGTCGAAGAAGGTGAAATCGGTTTGGCCGCGCGCGGGTTCGATCCAGTTCCAGTGGAACTCCTCGCGTGTCCATTTGACGCCGGCGCGGGCGGCCAGGTCACACATGCGGCCCATCCACAGCTTGGCCTCGGGATGGCCGTGGAAGCGGTACAGGTACATGCCGACGCCCATGCGGCTGGCCGGGTTCAGTGCCAGGTCCACGTCACCCCGGGGGGCGCGGGCGACGGTCGTGGAGGCTTCCGGGCTCTCGACGCCGTTGTCGGCGCGGAACCGAAACCGGCCCTCGGCGACGTTTCCGTTGGCCCACTCGCCTTCGATCTCGGTGAACGTCGGCTTGCCACGTGGGCTGAGTGTGACCGGCTGTGACCCGCCGCGCAGCAGTCGGTCGGTCTGGTGCAGCGACCAGTGCAGGCGTCCGGTGAGCGTTTGTTCGGCGAGGCTGCGAAGCTCGACCGAGAAACGGGGTGTGTCGCCGCTCGTCGATACCGTCGGGATCAGCGCCACCGTCTCGCTGTCGGGCCTGTACGCGGTGTCGAACGCCAACTCCATCATTCGGAGCGAGCCGCGTTCAGTCTCTGTTTTTTTGCGCAGTGAGAGGCCGATCAACCGCAGGGGGTAACGCACGATGCCGTCGTCCTCTCCGCCGAAGTGCCGCCAGGACTTCATATCGCCGAGCGGGACGTCAAGGGTCATCGGGCCGGTTTGGTCGATCGTGCCCAAGCTGCGTTCGAAGTTCTGGAAGTGCGACCCGATGGTGGCGAAGAGCTCGTGTCCGGAGGCGTCGCCCGTGATCCGGACTAGCATCCGCTGCGGGCGGCCGAGGATTCCGCGATCGCGAACGAGATTGGTGGACGTGTGGTCGTCATCGAACTCGTATTTCCAGGACCGGTTTTCGTCGAAGCCGCCGCCCGGTGAACCCTCATAGCGCCAGTGGCCGGTGTCGGTGAAATCCGACTCGACGTACGTGGTCTGGGCATCGCCAGTTGGCGAGTCGGGGTCCATCTCATAGACCCATTGGAGGTCGTCGAGCAGGACGGTGCCCGCGCGGGTCCCGCCGTCATTCTCGATCAGAATGTGGAATTCACGCGGGGGGTTGCGGAATGTCCCATCGCCACCCCAGGAGAAGCCCCACCCGCCGATGGTGATTTCCAGTTGTTGCCAGCCGGGGTAGTGGTAGCGGACGTTCTTCTGGAAGGCTTCGCCGTCCGCGTCGACCGCCCGGAAGATCATGAGATTGGCGGTTGGCTTGTGGACCCACAGACGGACCGCCTTGACCGCTGGCGACGGGGGAAGCGGCACAATCGCCGCGACGTAGTTGCCGCCCTTCTCGAAGTTGTAGGACAAGGCGGCGGCGCCGTCATGCTCGCGGCCGGCGTCCGCATGCCAAGCCAACCGCCCGGTCGCGCCTGGCCATTCGGGGCCGTTGCTGAACGACCAGGACTTGAGTGAGTCGGCGTCGGGGAACGTCATGACGCGCGAGCGACTCGAGTCGTTCGGGTCTTCCGTGCCGGGTTCACGATCAACCGTCTGGGCCGCGCAGCACGTGAGGCTTAGCAGCGGGATTGCGATAGACAGGATGGGCGGGGTGCGCATGGCAGGCTCCTTCTCAGATTCGGCACTCGGCGCGCGAGCATTGTAACCAGGTGCGAGCTTCGGCGCCACGCAATCGCTGCCCGAGGGGATGGGCGCGCTATCGCCGTCAGGATTGAGGATTGCGGAGAGAAGCTGTGCGATTGTGCGTCGCTACCCGGGCGGTCCGCCATCGCGATGGCGGACGATATCGCCGGTGGACAGGAACACGACGTCCTCGGCGATGTTGGTGGCGTGGTCGGCGATTCGCTCGAGGTTCTTCGAGACGGAGAGCAGATCAAGGTGCGCGGCGAGGCGATCGGATTCCTCGGGGGCCTCGGCGACGATTCGCCGGACGATCTGGGCGTAGAGCGCGTCGACCTGTTCATCGTCACCCAGGACGCGACGCGCCAGGTCCGGGTCGGCCGCACTGTAGGCCTGGATCGCGGAGCGCAGGACGCGGCGAACAACGGGGCACATCTGCTGTAGATCTTCGCTGGCCTGAGCGATTGGCTGCAGCTCGAGGTGCTTGGCGCGCTCGGCCATGTTGACGGCACAATCGGCGATGCGCTCGAGGTCGTTGTTGACTTTGAGCACCGTGCACAGCAGGCGCAGGTCGCTGCCGACGGGCTGGTAGAGGGCCATCAGGCGCACGACCTCGGTCTCGACGTCGACCTCGATGCGATCGACCTCGGCATCGCGCTTCATGACGCGTCGCGCGAGGGCGTCGTTGGGGTCGAAGATGACCTCGCAGGCTTCCTGGACAATGTCCTCGACCAAGCTGGCCATTCGCAGGGAACGACGCAACAGTTCATCCAGCAGACTGACAAAGTGTGTGCTCATCGTGGGGGAGCCTAGCAGGGCTGATGGAAAAGGGCAAATAGCGTCGGAAGTCGGCCCCACCAGGTTTGCCCACCCGGTGCAACTCATGCACCAAGCGTGATCGGGGTCTTCCGCAGTCATGGCTATCCAAACCGTCCTGTGATGTAGTCTTCCGTCTTGGGGTTGTTCGGCTTCGTGAAGATGACGTTCGTCTCATCCACCTCGATCAACTCGCCCATGTACATGAACGCCGTGCGGTCGGAGACGCGTGCCGCCTGCTGCATGTTGTGCGTGACGATCATGATGGTGTACTCGCCGCGCAACTCGGCGATGAGGCTTTCGATCCGGTCGGTGGCGATCGGGTCGAGCGCAGAGGTTGGCTCATCCATCAGAAGCAACTCGGGCTCGACGGCCAGGGCCCTGGCGATGCAGAGTCGTTGCTGCTGTCCGCCGGAGAGTCCAAGAGCGTTCTCCGACATCCGATCCTTGACCTCGTCCCACAGTGCAGCCTGGGTGAGGCTGCGCTCGACGATTTCGAGCAGGGGTCCGCGGCGTCGGACGCCGTGGATCCGCGGGCCGTAGGCGACGTTATCGAACACGGATTTGGGGAACGGGTTCGGTTTCTGGAAGACCATGCCAATGTGCCTGCGCAGGGCGGTGACGTCGATCTGCGGGCCGTAGATCTCCTCGTCATGCAGAAACAGGCGTCCGCTTACATGACAACCCGGGATCAGGTCGTTCATGCGGTTCACCGCTCGCAGGAAGGTGCTCTTGCCACACCCGCTGGGGCCGATGATGGCGGTGACCAAGCCCGACGCGACGTCGAGGTCGACGTCCTTCACGGCCTCGTTCGTGCGATAGAAGACAGAGAACTTCTCTGCGCGAATGTGCGTGCGGAGCGATGCGGCGATCTCGGCCTTCTGGCGGACGTCGTTTCCCATTTGCAGCTTCGGCTTATTCATTTTGGGTGGACACACGAGCATACTTCTAACCTGTAAGTCGGCGTGAGATCCGAGCACGCATGATGATCGCTGTCGCGTTCAGCAGCAATACGAGCATGACGAGCGTCAGGACCATTCCGTATTGCACGTGGCGGATCTCGTCGACCGCCTCGTGCTCCTGGCAGAGGTTGTAGATGTTCCAGGGGAGCGCCGGTGTTGCTTCAGACAAGGTCTGCCACACGTGGAGCGGCCTGCCCATGCTCACGGCGGCCGTGAAGATGATCGGGGCTGTCTCACCCGCCGCGCGGCCCATGCTGATGACGACGCCGGTGAGGATGCCGGGGAGCGATGCGGGCAGGATCACCCGCGTGATCGTTCTCCAGCGGCTGGATCCCAGGCTGAGTGCGGCTTCCTTGTAGGTTTGCGGGACGGCACGAATCGCTTCCTCGGACGCTCGAATGACGACCGGGAGGATCAGCACCGCCAGTGTCAGCGAGCCGGCCAGGACGCTTTTTGAATGCGACACATGCATGGTGTTGATGAAGAAGGCGAGGCCGAAGAGGCCGAACACGATGCTCGGCACCCCGGCGAGGGTGCTGATGCACGTACGCAGCACGTTGACCAGCCAGCCCTCACGGGCGTACTCCACCAGATATACGGCCGAGATAATGCCCATCGGGACGGCGAACAGGATGGCGCCGATCGTGAGGTACAGCGTGCCGAGCATCTCGGGCCAGATCCCGCCGAAGAAATGGGCGTCGATCGATTTGTCGAACAGGAACCGCCAGTAGAACGTCCACTGCGGACGGAGCATGGGTTCGAGATCGCGTTCGAGCATCCCGAAAAGGGGTTCCAGGCAGGTGCCCTCGAAATCGGTTACGCGGGGCACCGCCACGGGCCGGCCCATTCGCGACGTATCGGAGTAATCGTATTCCGTGCGATAGAGTGTGTGGCGCAGCTCTTCCTGGGCCCGATCCCACCGTGTCTGGCCGTATTGCGAGCGAATCAGGGCTGGTTCCGCGTCGCCGGGGAATGGGCCGAGCAGCTTCCGGAGTCGGTCTTTGAACTCGTCGAAGGGGCCCGCGTATGTCCGGCGGTCGCTCCAGCTCATTGATTCCAGCTCGCGCTCAAACTGCCCAATGAGCTCGAACACGGGCTGGCGGGCGGCTGTGGCCTGGGCGATCTCCGCCGCTACGGCGTCCGATTGTCCGTGATCGAACAGCTCCAGCACGGCCCGGCGGTGTTCGACGGTGGCGCGGAAGACGAAGGCGCGGAGACCGCCGACGATGATCGGCAGGAGCAGCACCACGAGTGCTCCTGCCACGAGTAGAATGGAGAAGGCGCTGAGCCCGGTGAAGGAGCGGTCCAGGAGTTTTCGTGCTCGCGAGCGCATACGCCTACCTGACCTTGGCCACCGAACGGCCGATGACCCGTTCACTGATCGTATTGCAGATGAACGCGATGGTGAGCAACCCCAGGGCCATCGCGAACAGGACGTGGTAGCGGGCCGAACCCGTGACGTGGTCCGCCTCGCCCATGTCGCCGGCGATCGTGGCCGTCAGCGTTCGCACCGGCTCCAGAAGGTTGAACCAGGGCTGGGGGATCTTGGAGGCGTTGCCCGAGGCCATCCAGACCACCATGGTTTCACCGATCGCGCGCATGATTCCGAGGATGACCGCCGCGCACAGGCCGCTCGCGGCGGCCGGGATGACGACGCGCGTGAGCGTTTCAGCCCGGGTAGCGCCCAGAGCGTAGGCTCCCTCGCGCAACTCGCGTCCGACGGCCTGGAGTGCATCTTCGGAGACGCTGATCACCGTTGGCAAGGCCATGAATCCCAGGATGATCGAGACGTTGAGAGCGTTGGTTCCGCTGCTTACCTCGACATTCGTGAAGCGCAGGCCGACCAGCAGAAGCAGCCCGGCGGCTACGATGAAGAGGATCGTTGATGCAATCCAGCGTCCGATGGACGCGTGTTTCGCTCCCGACAGTCGATCGGCGAGGAGATCACCCCCGATGAACGCAGCCACGGCGAGTGGGGGTGTGGCGATGCACCACCAGGTGATGGCGAGGATCCAGCCGCCGTGCTCCTGGATTAGAGGGGCGAAGACGACCAGCGCGAAGAACCCGTAGGCCACGGAGGGGATGGCCGCCAGGACCTCGATCACCGGTTTCACCAGTTGCCGGACGCCGAACGGGAGGATGTCACTCAGGCAGACGGCGGCGGTGATCCCGAGGGGGACCGCGACGAGGATCGCGCCCAGTGTTACGAGGCCGCTGCCGACGAAGATCGGGAGCGCACCGAATGAGGCGGGATCAGCCGCGGGATACCACTCGACGGAGGTAAAGAACTCCCGGAAGCCGCGGTCCTGGAAGAAGGGGATCGCGTCTCTGGCGATGTAGAAGAAGATGAACATCACGGCGAGCGCGGAGCTCGCCGTGATGGCTAGCAGGATCGTGTGCCCGATGGCAGCAGTAAGCCGTCGTGTACGGCTTGCTCGCTTGCTCAGCAGCAGGCTGCGCGAAGCTGCCGCCGGGCGCACGGGGAACACAGCTTGAGAACTGGCCATAACGTCTACCAGACCTGCCGCTCGTTACTTCGAACCCTTCTTCGGGTAGCTGGTCACCGGCACGAAGCCGATGGATTCGACGATTTCCTGGCCTTCGTGGCTCAGGTGGAGCGTGACGAAGGCGTGGAGATGCGAGCCGAGCTTCGGGTAGCCGTTGGTGAACATGAACAGGGGGCGAGCGATCGGGTACTTCCCGGAGGAGACCGTCTTCTGATCGGGGGCGATGCCGTTGATGTTCAGGGCCTTGACGGTCCGATCGACGAAACCGAGGCCGGCATAGCCGATGGCGGCCGGCGTGGACTGCACGCGCTGTCGGACGGCGCCGTTGCTGCCGACGTATTCGGCATCAGCGGTGATCTTCTCGCCCTTCATGACGATCTTCTCGAACGTCTCGTACGTACCGCTGTTCGTGTCGCGGCTGATCTTCACGATTTTCTTGTTCGGGCCGCCGACCTCGTTCCAGTTGGTGATCTTGCCGGTGTAGATGTCGCGCACCTGCTCGATCGTGAGGTTTTTCGCGGGGTTGCTGGGGTGCACGAGGATGGGGAGCCCGTCCATGGCCATGACGTGCGCGACCGGCATGACGCCCTTCTCGGCAGCAGCCTTGAATTCCTTGGACTTCATGAAGCGCGACATGTCGGCGACATCGCACACGCCGTTGATCAGGCTCTTGGCACCGTTGCCACTGCCCGACTCGCTAACGGTGATGTTGACGTCCTGGTTCTTGCGCATGTAGTACTCGGCGAACGCCTTGGCGATGGGGCCGACAGTCGTCGAGCCATCCACGACGATCGTGGTGTCACCGCTCGCCGGCTGGGCAAGCGCGTTCGTGGGAAGGCCCATCGCGACAGCCAACACGGCGAGTGCAGTGGCCAGCGCAAATCGTTTCATGGTTGCTCTCCTTGCTGATTCGTCAGTGGTCTACCAAAGGTCCGCCAGATTCAGGCGAGGCTTCCGTCGCGTTCGGCGTGCTTCCCTAGATGTTTGCACCGTACCTGCGCCCCGTAGTCTCCTCGCCAG
>Ga0272441_10004714_pt1 | contig 24377 bp, 21 predicted proteins | sample SSMProp6N_FD_193582 | JGI IMG/M metagenome (GOLD analysis project Ga0272441, IMG submission 193582) | Marine sediment archaeal communities from Little Sippewissett salt marsh, Falmouth, MA, United States - SSM-Prop-6N | ecosystem: Environmental > Aquatic > Marine > Wetlands > Sediment ...
AACCAGCCTGCGGTCAAGCGGCAAAGTCGAGACGGTTGCCGGAACTGTCGGTATCGACCGTGATTCGGCTGCCGTCAGGATATTTTCCTTCAAGAATCATCATGGCCAGAGGGTCCTGAACATGTTTCTGAATGGCCCTTTTCAGAGGACGGGCACCGTAAACCGGGTCATAGCCGTGATCGACGATGAAATCAAGCGCTTTTTCGCTCAGTTCCAGGCTGATCTTTTTCTCATTCAGCCGGTTTCTTAAAAGGTTCAACTGAATATCCACGATTTTACGGATATGCGACCGTTCCAGGTTGTTGAATATGATAATTTCGTCCAGCCGGTTTAAAAATTCCGGTTTGCAGGACTGGCGCAGTACCGCCATGACCTTCTGGTCCCGGTCTTCGCCTGTCGTTTCCTGAATAACGCTGCTGCCGAGGTTGGAGGTCATGATAATAATGGCGTTTTTGAAATCAACGGTTCTGCCCTGGCCGTCCGTCAGGCGCCCGTCATCCATGATCTGCAGCAGAATATTGAAAACGTCCGGATGAGCCTTTTCAAACTCGTCAAAAAGAATCACGCAGTACGGTTTCCGGCGCACTGCTTCGGTGAGGTATCCCCCTTCATCATAACCGACATATCCCGGCGGCGCGCCGATCAGGCGGGCCACCGAATGTTTTTCCATGAATTCGGACATGTCTATTCGGACCATGGCCTGTTCGTCGTCGAACAGAAACTCCGCCAGGGCCCGGGCCAGCTCGGTTTTGCCGACACCGGTGGGGCCAAGGAAGATAAAGGAACCCAGCGGTCGATCGGGGTCCTGAAGCCCGGACCGTTCCCTGCGGACCGCGTTGGAGACCAGGGTGACGGCCTGGTCCTGTCCGATGACGCGCCGGCTGATCCGTTTTTCCATGTGGACGAGCTTTTCAATCTCGCCTTCCATCATGCGTCCGGCCGGAATGCCGGTCCACTTGGAGACGATTTCCGCGATATCGTCGACATCCACCTCTTCCCGGAGCATTTTTGTGTCGTCCCGGCTCTGCTCAAGTTTCTGGTTTTCGCTGTCCAGTTCCTTCTGCAGGGCGGAGATAATGCTGTAGCGGATCTCCGCGACCTTTTCCAGGTCATTATTACGTTCAGCCCGCTGCTCTTCGATTTTAGCGGCTTCAATACTTTCTTTCAGGTTCCTGACTTTCTGAAGGGTCGACTTTTCAGCTTCCCACTGTTTTTTGCTGTGTTCGTACTGTTCGTTCAGGGACTGAATATCTTTTTGAATTTTTTCCAGGCGCTCTTTTGAGGCCTTGTCCTTTTCCTTTTTCAGAGCTTCCCGTTCGACTTCCAGCTGGATCAGGCGGCGCTGCACCTCATCGATTTCCGAGGGCAGGCTGTCGATTTCCATTTTCAGGGAAGACGCGGCCTCATCGATCAGGTCGACCGCCTTGTCCGGCAGAAAGCGGTCTGAGATGTAGCGGTGGGACAGGGTGGCGGCCGCGACAATGGCGGAATCCTTGATGCGCACGCCATGATGGACTTCATACCGTTCCTTGAGCCCGCGTAAAATGGAGATGGTATCCTCCACCGAGGGCTCATTGACCAGGACCGGCTGGAACCGCCTTTCCAGAGCAGCATCCTTTTCGATGTATTTTCGGAATTCGTTCAGGGTGGTGGCACCGATGCACCGCAGTTCTCCCCGGGCCAGGGCCGGTTTCAGCATGTTGGAGGCGTCTACCGCGCCTTCGGCGGCGCCGGCCCCCACTACGGTGTGGAGCTCATCGATGAACATAATGGTCTGGCCGCTGGACTCCTGAACCTCCTTTAACACGGCTTTGAGCCGATCCTCGAATTCGCCCCGGTATTTGGCGCCGGCCAGCAGGGCGCCCAGATCCAGTGAGACTACTTTCTTGTCCTTCAGACTTTCCGGAACATCCTTGTTGACGATCCGCTGAGCCAGCCCTTCCACGATGGCGGTTTTGCCCACGCCGGGTTCGCCGATCAGGACCGGATTGTTTTTGGTCCTGCGGGACAGGACCTGAATGACCCGTCTGATTTCGGCATCCCGGCCGATCACCGGGTCCAGCTTGTCGGCCCTGGCCTGCTCGGTCAAGTCCTTGGCATACTGCTGCAGGGCCTGATATTTCTGTTCCGGGTTCTGATCCGTGACCCGCTGGGCGCCGCGGATTTCGGTGAGGGCTTTGAACAGGCTGTCCCGGGTCACGCCGTGGGCTTTGAGAATTTTTGCCGCCGGCGTGTCATGGGTGTCGCACAGGGACAGCAGGATATGCTCGATACTGATGTATTCATCATGGAGCTGTTTGGCCTCATTCAGCGCTTTTTCCAGAATCTTGCCGGTGACGGGTGATAAGTAGGCCTGCTGAATACCGCTGCCGGACACCCGGGGAATCTTGCGCAGCGCGGTATCCAGCTCACTTTTTAAATGATTCGGGGCTGTGCCCAGTTTGCCGAGCAGGGGGGGCGCGATGCCGTCGTCCTGGTCGATGATGGCCAGCAGCAGATGCTCCGGTTCGATCTGCTGATGGGCATACTGCTCAGCGATTTTCTGACAGTGGTTCAGCGCTTCCTGTGATTTTATGGTAAATTTGTCAAACTGCATGGAATTCCTTATATTGTGATTGTTTGTTTTTACGTTCATAAATATAAAACAGATCTGACCAAAGTCAACACAGCACCGTTCAAATTTCATTGGGCATTCGCGGCAAACAATGATATAAAATCAGTTGAATATTATGACAAAGCACTGCTCAAAATTCGGATGTTTGCGGATGACAGATAAGGCACCAGAACGAAAAAGGATAATTACCGGTTTTTTATGGCTGGTCCTTTTAATGCCGACTTTTGCTTTCGGCGCGGGAAGCACGCTTTCCGGCATTGCTGCGGATCATTTGCAGAACGGCCGTTACCTGGAAGCACTGAGTTTTTACCGGGATGTGGAGATGAACCTGGCAAGCCGGCCGGAACTGGAGACCGCTGTCCTCTACCGGGATCTGGGGGATATCTATTTTGACTATCTGGCGGATGATGATCGTGCGCTGCATTACTATTTCAAACTGATGGAGATATTTCCGGATTTTTCGGGGCGGGCCGGTGTCTGTGGCAGGATTGTCAAAGCCCTGCTGCGAATAAAAAAAAAAGACCGGGCCCTTGAATATCTAAAACGGCTGAAAAAGATAAAAGGGGCCGCCGCTTATGTCTCGCAAGTGACGGCCGGACTGAAAAAAGCGGTCACGGGTGATGATGTCGGTGCTGCGGTTCCGGGTTCGCGGATTCGCGTGCTGGTCCTGCGTGCGAAGGGTGCGGTTCGCGTTTGTTCGCAGGGAAAGATGATGCTTTTGCATGACAATGGAACATTGCTGCGTCGGATTTCAGCGAACACCCGAATGGTTTTTACTGCGGAACAGGGGCGGTTGACCGTTGACCAGAAGCCCCTTTCCGTACCGGTCCGGCTGATATCCGTGGAGGATCTTCCCATACGGGTTGCCGACCGGGAATACCGGGGCGCGCTCAGGGTTTCGGCAGCTGCGGACCAGGTAATGGTGGTGAACCATCTTGATCTTGAAAAGTATCTGTACGGGGTCGTGCCCCGGGAGGTGTCTCCCGCCTGGCCGAAGCAGGCCCTGAGGGCCCAGGCGGTCGCGGCCCGGACCTATGCGTTCTATCATATGCTGAAACGGGCGGAAAGCGCTTATGATGTGTTTTCAACCACGGCTTCCCAGGTATACGGCGGGAAAAAATCGGAGCATCCGAATGCCCGAAGCGCGGTGGATGATACCCGTGGAGAAATTCTGACCCGAAACGGGAAGGCGCTGCTCGCGCTGTATCACGCCAACAGCGGCGGACAGACGGAAGCCATGAAAAATGTCTGGAACGGCAGCGTGTCCTGTCTGGTCAGTGTCCGGGACGAGTTCAGCCGGGACCGGCCGGGGGATGTCTGGCAAAAGCGGGTGGACCCCAAATTTATCGCCAGCCGGCTGAAAGCATTTGGCCTGAATGTGGGTGAGGTCGGGGCGCTAACCCCGGGTGAACGATCAAAAACAGGACGGATAAAACGGCTTGAAATCAGCGGAGAAAGCGGAGATGTTTTCCTTTCGGGAAACAGTTTCCGACTGATTGTCGGTCCGGCCGGGATCAGGAGCACAAACTTTTCAGTGGCACACAAAAACGGCGTTTTTGTATTTTCCGGCAACGGCTACGGCCACGGCGTGGGGATGAGTCAGTGGGGAGCCTGTACCATGGCCAAACAAGGGTATACTTACAAAGCGATTCTTGCCTATTATTATCCCGGTGTACGGGTGGAGCGGTTTTTAAACAACAATCCGGCAAAAGAAAACGGTTGAAGAAGAAAGGATAATAAAAAATGAAAAAAATACTGTCCGCGGTGCTGTTTCTGTTTGTTCTGGGCTGTGCTTCGGGGTTTGAGCAGGACCTGTCCCATTATAAATTTGTTACCGGCGGCAAGGATGCGGCAAAGAATGAATCCGTGAAACTTCGTCAAGTGGCGGAGGATGCGAGACCCCTGATCAATAACCTGCTGGTCTGCGTCAACCCCCATCCGATAAAAGATATTTTTATTAACTATGAAAAAAGATACATCCAATATTTTAACGAAACGATGCGGAACGCTTTTCGGAAGCCGGAAACGGTCAGAGCAATGAACCGGCGTCGCCGGGCCAAGATCGGTAAATATGTTTCCTGCGAACTCGGGCGGATTCAAAAGCGGTTTGACAATTATGTCCTGATTTACAAGGTCACCTGTACCAAACAAGAGGGTACCGGGGCCATCCGCATGTCGGTCAAGCGTAACGGGGAAGGGCAGCTTGAAATAACCTATCTGACCTTCTTGCCGTTTAAATAAATATTTCTGAGGTCCGGGGGAATGCCGGACCGGTTTTGCAGCTAATGATTCCATGTATTTTTAAAAATAAATTTTTTCCGGTTGCCGTTTCCTTTTCGCTGCCGAAAAAAAGAGAATCCGCAAAAAACGTGCTAGTGATTTCCCCTCATCCGGACGATGATGTCATCGGCATGGGCGGCCAGATGAAACTGCTGTCGGACGCCGGGTTTAATGTCTATGCCGTTTATCTCACGGGCGGCCCTTCCCGGGGGATCGGGAGGAACCCGGTTGCGGAGGTGCGGCAGCAGGAGGCGCTGGCCGCACTCAAGGTCGTGGGGGCGAAAGCCGGTATCTTCCTGGGACATCAAAGCCGGAATCTCGAAAAGAACCGGGTGGTGAATGACATCCAGGCTGTTGTCGACTGGTTTTTACCCAAAAGCATTTATGTGCCGTCCGTTTTAGAAAGGCATTCCAGCCACTTAAGGGGCACTGCGCAGACCGTTCGGGCGGTTCGGCGAATCCGCGGTTATGGGCCGGATTTGTGGGGATACAGCGTCTGGAGTCCCTGCTTTTCCGGAAAGCCGTTCCGTACCATTGATATTTCAGCGGTTATCCGCACCAAGAAAAAAGCCATTGAAAAACATAAGAGCCAACTGGCGGTGAAAGATTATGCGTCGGGGATCATCGGCCGGAACCGCTATGAGGGAATATTTTTAAAGACCCACGGCAGGAAATATTTTGCATATGGCGAAACTTTTGTTAATATGACGGATCTGGCCCGGAACAGGCGGTTGCGCCTGAAGGGGTTTACGCGGCGAATCAGTGGATTTTGAACAGCACGAAAGGAAATCTGATGGCAGAAAATAAAGAAATGGCCCAGGCGGCGGTTCTGAATACGAAATGGTACAATAACCGGGCAAAGGTTATCTTTTCCCTGCAGGCCTTTCCGCCGCTGGGCATCTATGCGCTTTTGAGAAGCACAGCCTTTACGCCGAAACAGAAATGGCTGGTAGTGCTGGGGGTGTCCGCGCTGATCGGTCTTTTTATCGTGACCGGGATCGGCGCCAAAATGAATGCTTATGTCCTCGGGCTGTTCAAGTAAACTTTCAGAAACCCCGCCTATGGTCCGGGCCGCCGCTTCCCGCCGGAGAGGACGGCCCGATACCGTGTCAGTCCAGCAGCGGTTTTTCCGGAAGCGGCCCCGGGGCAGAGAACGGAACGCCGAACTCTTCACAGATCAGGTTTGCCGATATTCGGGCGGATTCGTAGATGGTCGGCAGACCGCTTCCGGGATGGGTTCCGCCGCCGGTCAGGTACAGGTTGTTCACTTCCTCGAATTTATTTCTCGGTCGAAGGTAGAGCATCTGGGACAGGTTGTGTCCCAGGTTGAAGGTGGCGCCGAGAAAGACGTTGTAGCTGTCCTCCCAGTCCCTGGGGGTAATCACCTTTTCCGCTTCAATATGCTGACGAATATCCTTCAACTCGGTGCGCTGTTCCACCAGGTCGAGGATATGATTTTTCCACGATTCCTTTTCCCCCTCCCAGTCAATATGGCTCCGGTTATTGGCCACCGGGACCAGAATGTACAGGGCGGACTTTCCTTCCGGCGCCAGGGTCGGATCAATCACCGAAGCGTTTTGTATGTAAAAAGAGGTGTCCCGGCAGAGGGTTTTTTCCTTGAAAATGGCATCGACGTTTGCTTTGTAGTCGTCCGCGAAAAATATGTTGTGATGGGGAATATCGTATTTCTTGTTCACACCGAGATAGAGCATGAAGATGGAGCAGGAGAAATTCATCCGGTCCAGTTTCCGGCGGGTATACTTTCGAATGACCCCGTCATCAAAAAGACGGGTCACGCCGTAGGCAAAGTCAGCGTTTAAGACAACCGCATCCCCGGTATAAACTTCCCCGTTTTCAAGTTCCACGCCCCGGGCCGTCCGTTTTTCGGTGATGATTCTTTTGACCCGCGCCTCTTTTTTTATCACGGCGCCTTCTTCGGCGGCCGCCTTTTCCATGGCCAGGGAAATGGCATTGAGGCCGCCGATGACGTGATAAATGCCGTACTTGTGTTCGATCAGCGGGACCATGGTAAACGCGGCCGGGCATTCCCAGGGGGACATACCCAGATATTTGGCCTGAAACGTGAAGGCGAGCTTCAGATCGTCGGTACTGAAATAGTCACCCAGCTTCTGAAACATGGTACTGAAAAGGGAAAAATAGGGAATGGCATTGATGAACCGGCTGCTCAGGTAGTCTGCCGGGCTGGAATAGGATTTCTGCAGGCAGGGAAACAGTTTTTCAAAGCGGCGGCTTTCTTTATCAATAAATTTTTCATAACCGCCTTCATCTCCCGGAAACAGCGCAGCGATCTGTTCTTTCATTTTGGCGGAATCTCCGGTCGGGTGGACCTCGTAGTCCCTGAATTTCAGCCGGTAAAGCGGATCGATCCGTTTGACCGTGAGATAATCCTCCATTTTTTTGCCGGCTTCGGCAAACATTTCCTTTAAAATGAAACCCATCATCAGGAAGGTCGGACCGGTGTCAAAGGTATATCCGTTCAGACGGATCGGCGCGTTGCGCCCGCCCACCGTGTCCTCTTTTTCGAAAACCGTGACATCAAAACCGCGGTGGGCCAGAACCATGGCGTTGGTCAGACCGCCGGGGCCGGCGCCGATAATCAGAATTTTCTTTTTTTGCATAATGTCCCCTTTCCTTATATTTTATAACTAAAAGATCTTTTTCCCCAGAAAATAGTAGTATTTCTTTAATAACATGTTTGAAAAGGAAATCATACTCGAAACCGCAATAATGGTTTTCACCTGACGGCGGGATATTTTTGCTTCGGAAAGCAGGGCTTTTTTGTTGTTGCGCGTGAGATCGAGGGTCTTGACGGCGAAAAGGAGCGGCCAGATGCAGAAAAGCCGAATCTTGCGTTCCTTTCTGGGCAGCAGCGTGATATAGCTGAGCCCGCTTTTGAGATGTTTTTTGGCCTTTTCGATTAAATGATCGATGAGCGCCAGGGTGTTTGATGTGTTCTGCGCGGTAAACAGGCTGTCGGCGGTCAGCCCGGCCCGGTTCAGAAATGACTTTGGCACAAAAACCCATCCCCGTTCAAAATCGCTGTGCAGTCCCCGGATGATGTTGACGGTCTGAAGGGCCAGCCCGAATTCATGTCCCAGGCGATAAAGCATACGGTGGTTTTTGTTCAGTTCCGGGGAATACCAGCAGAAAACATCGGTCAGCAGATATCCGACCTGGCCGGCCACATAGTGCATGTAATCATCCATATCTTCTTCGGTTTGCATGAAGGGGCCTTTCTTCTGCCATTTGATCATTCCCCGTGACGTTGCGCAGACATTGGATACCAGAATATTTTGGGGCTGTTCCGGAAGATTTTTCAGCGCGTGGATAATGCTTTCTGCCTGGCGGATAACCGCCATGTCATGTTTGTCCGGTGCAAGATCCGCCGTTTGATCGAACAACATCCGGATATCGCTGCGGTTGTTCAGAATATCGATCCAGAGGGACAGCAGTTCTGTTTTGCGCTGGTTCGGCAGGAGGGGGTGGTCTTCAATGGTATCGGCAATCCGGAACAAAAGATACGCCACGGTAATGATCCGGTCCAGCGGGGACGGCAGCTGTTCAATGGACAGAGCGAAGGTTCGGCTGACCTGGCGCAGCAGGGAATTCAGATCCGGGAGGGCTTTCGCGGGGGTGTGAAACATAGGCAATAAATAAAAGATTTCCGTTCAATAGTCAAGAGAATAGGCCGTGCCGGGCGCGGGGGCCTGCGCCGACGGTCCTGCTGTGCGGTCCTGTCTTGCAGGAAAACGCAGGCCTTGCGGCGGGCCGGGAAAAACACGCTAGCAAATAACGCCGCTGACCGTTTTAATTTCGATCCGGACAGAATTGCTTTCCGGGTTGTTCGCCACGCGCCTGGCAACGGGGTCAAGGGCTTTTTCATTCATTTTCCGCTGCCGGGCAATACACCGGACCGAATAAAGGATATCCTTGTAATCGGTCAGGCGTTCTGCTGTTCCCTCCACGGTAACGGCTTGGTACCGGGCATAATCCCATCCGCATTCACAGATTTTAAACACGACATTGGCATTTTTCATGATGCACCGCGCCATTCTGCCGCCGGGTCTTGAGCCGCAATGAATGTATTTTCCGTCCGTGCCGTAAGACAGCTCAATGGCATAGGGCCGGTCGGCTTCCACCCCGATCAGGGTTCCCCATGTCCAGGTTTTGATAAAGTGCATAATTTCATCCCGGGTCATGTCTCTCATGATGTGTTGCCTTTTTGTTTATCTTTTGTTGAAAAACGCAATGCTTCCGTGTAAGGTCTAAGAAGCGATACGGAAACAGCATAGTATGGAATTTTGATGAAAGCAATCATTCTTTCCGCCGGGTACGGTACCCGGCTGCAGCCGCTGACCCATCTGCTGCCCAAACCGCTGATGCCGGTTCTGGGTCGGCCCATGCTTGCGCATATTATCGAGCGTCTGCAGGCTGCCGGTATGACCGGTATCGGCATCAATGTACATCACAAGAAAGACCGGGTCCGGGCCTATCTGGACCGGGCCTGTCCGGACCGGGAGATTGCCCTTTCCGTTGAAAAGGAAATCATGGGCGTCGGCGGCGGGATCCGCGGGTTTCGGGAATTTCTCAAAAACGAAAAGGCCTTTGTGGTTCACAACGGTGACATCCTGAGCAATGTGCCGATCGGGCCGGTTGTCGAAAGCCTGGGCAATGAGATACCGTTGTGTACCCTGGTGGTTCACGATTGCGCGCCGTATAATAACGTGGTTGTGGATCCCGACGGCAATGTGCTGGATTTGAGAGGCTGTTTGAAACCGGCCGGTCCTGGGGACCGGCTGGCCTATACCGGGATTGCGATTATGCACCGTGACCTGCTGGACCTTCTGCCGGAGGGGCCCTCCGACCTGATTCCCCTGCTGGTTGAGGAGATTAAACGGGAAAAAGGCCGGATTCGGGCGGTCAAAGCCATGGACTGCTGCTGGCGGGACGTGGGAACCGTGGCGGATTATCTGGCGGTTCACCGGGAAATTTTACTGGAGAACAAACCGCTGGTCAGCTGCTGTTCCGCCGAAACCAAAGGCTGTTTTCTGGGGGAAAATGTAACGGTTGCGAAGGATGTCCTGTTTTCCGGGTTTGTGTCTGCCGGCCGCAATACGGTTTTTAAAAAAGGGTGCAGAATCGAAAATGCCGTTGTGTGGGACAATGCCGTGATCGGGGAAAATACCGTTATCAGAAATGCCATCGTTGGGGAAGGATGGACTGTTGAACCGCATCAGTGATGAACTGAAACGAAAAATACAGACCTTTCTGCAAAAGAACCGGGTCCCTGTTTCTTTTGCAGCGGATCATTTCGCGCGGATTGCCGGCGGCGGTTCCGACAGATGCTTCTACCGGATCCAGGCGCCGGACACTTCTTATATTCTCATGGTGTTCCCCACGGCCAAACAGGAAGTAGCGACATTTATCGATGTGGGAACCTTTCTCCTTGCTGCCGGTATCGGTGTTCCGAAAATCTTTGCTGTGGATTCGGGGAAACGTATGGTGCTGCTGGAAGATTTGGGGGATGACAGCCTGTACCGGCGAATCCGCAAGGCCGGAAGCCCTGCGGCGGTTGCGGCGCTTTATCAACAGGCGCTGGTCTTTCTGGCGGAGATGCAGGTTCGGACATCGTCCTGTTTTGCGCGGAGTCATTATCTGAAGAACCGCTCCTTCGGGTATGAAGCACTCCGGTGGGAAACCGATTACTTTATGGACTGTTTTGTGGAACAGTTCTGTGGAATGCCGGTCTGCCATGAGAGAAGCCTGGAAACGGAGTTCAACCGTCTGGCGCTGGAACTGGACCGGGAGCCCAAATATTTCATGCACCGGGATTTTCAGTCGCAAAATATCCATTTTAAAAACGGTATCGTCAAGGTGATTGATTTTCAGACGGCGACCCGGGGGCTTCTGCAATATGATCTGGCTTCCCTGTTGAAAGACGCTTACGTGGAACCGGCGGCGGCCGCAGTAGATAACCTGCTGGCGTTTTATCTGGACCTTTTGACGGATCAGTGGAAACTGGAAATCGATCCTGAAGCGTTCATCCGCATATTCCATCTGGCCGGTCTGCAGCGCAATATGCAGGCCCTGGGCGCATTTGCCTTTTTGAGCCGGCATAAGGGGCGGAAAGCTTTTGCCAAACATATTCCGGCGGGCCTGCGGCTTTTGCAGCAGGCGTTGAAGCTTTTGCCCGACTTCCCGGCGCTGCAGGATACGGTGGCCGCGGCCGGACACCGTATCCGGCGCAATCGTCTTGTGCGGGGAGGATAGCATTTCCGTTTTCGCGTCCGCCTGTGCCAAACTATTTCTGCTGATCTTCCCCGGCCAGTTCCCAGAAGCGGATATCGAATACGGAGTTTGCCTGGCCGGGTAACGGTCAGCGCTGAAGAGCTTTTGCGGCTCTGTTGATGAAACCGGCAAAAGGGGCGGCGAGAAAGTAAGCGGCCGCAGAGCGCCTGCCGGTGCCGGCGGGATGGCCGATGGCAGTGTTGGCACAAAGTGTTGCAAAGTGAGCTGAGATCACCACCGCTTCCAGCAGCCGTGTTTCCCGCAGGCCGAAAAAGGAGATGACGGCCTGCCGGTGGCGGCTGTTGATTTTTCCTCTTGTTTCCGCCCAGTGCTTGGCATAGAACAGGGCGGTGGCCTCGTCTTCGGGGAAGGTATCCAGCCGGCCTTCCAGCAGCCGCTTGACTTCACTGATCTTAACGCCTTTTTCAATGGCTGTTTTGGTATGAATGAAGGAGAAAGGTGCGCAGTTATTGATGCCGGTCACCGCCAGAATCAGTTTTTCCCGGAAATCGGGCAGAAGCCGGTTGGCGGGGCGGAGCAGTTTCAGGAGCAGTTTCCGAAGCACCAGGGTCGACAGCAGCGATAAGAACTCGGCGGCCGAACGAAAGCAGGGCAGCGGCCTGCCATTGCGGTCCGGAACCTTTTTGTCCATGGGCTGACCCGTCATGTCTTTACATTCACATCGCAAAAATTAAACTGCCGGATCAGGTGGTCGGTCCGGCGGTGCCACAGGGGAAACAGGGCCGAGAGCTTGCAGGCGGCGTCATTTTTCAGTGCCTGCAGTGCCAAAGCGCTGTCTTTCCCCCCACTCCAGGGCAGCAGGTTTTTCTTTTTCATGTGCGAACCGGGTTCCTGGGGTTGAATAAAAACCGGGGTTTGATCAGGGAGATCAGAGACGGCAGAACAAACAGGGCGCTGACCATATTGGCCATCATGATAATTCCCAGCATGACGCCGAGAATGGCCTGAAAGCGCATTTCCGAAATATACAGCATGATAACCCCCGTGGTTACGGTCAATGCGGTAAAAACAACGGCCCGTCCCGCAGTGCGAAAGGTGGTGATATAGGCGGTTTCCAGCGGGCCGCTGTGCAGTTCATGTTTCATCCGGGTCAGGATGTACAGGGAGTAGTCGATGCCCACGCCGATGCCCAGGGCGGAGATGGGCAGCGTATAGATGAAAAGTCCGACACCGGACAGGGCCATGACGGCAAAGGTAATGATATTGCCGAAAAGCAGGGGAACCAGTACGATCAGACCGGCGGCGACGGAGCGAAAAACAACTGCGGTGCAGACAAATACCGCGGTGAACATGAACAGGATATTTTTGATCTGGGCGCGGCTGATCTCGTCCAGGACCGCTTCATAAATACCGATAAGGCCGGCCGCCATTTTGAGAGTGAGTCCTTCGGGAAGGTTCTTTTTCGCATAGGAACGAATATCCTTCATCAGGCTGCGGATGGTTTGACCGGTGTGATCACTGACAAAGGCCCGAATGTTGGCCTGGCGCAGATCGAGTTCAAAACAGTCCCGCCGCTCTTCCGGATCGCCCATGGCCAGTTCGAGGCACTCCCATGCGCCGATTTTGTCCCGGGGCAGGATCTCCCAGCGGGGATCGTTGTTGTGCAGGGCGGCATTCACTTTTTTAAGCGATTCGATATAGGAAAGGGTATAATTGATTTCCTCGCGTTCTTCAAGGTACCGCTGAAGGTCATTGAAGTAGGCGACGATTTCCGGTTTGAGGATGTCCTTGCGGTCTTCCCCGGCCAGGTAGAGCCACAGCAGGTTGGTTCCGGCAAAATGTTTGTTCAGCACCTTGTCGCCGATGTTATATGCCGAATTCTGCCAGAAGTTCGGAGAGCCGGGCTGTTGTTCCCCCACCTGAAGTTTTGTCGCGGCGAAACAGCCGGCAATAAAAAGCGCCAGGGCGCAAACCAGAATCCGCGTTCTGCTGGTGCCGCCGGCGGTTGCGCGGCCGAAGCTGTCGAGAAGTCTCAGCAGCAAGCCGGTTTCGGTTTTGCGTTCAAGTTCGCCGGCGGAGGGAAGGGTCAGATAGGACAAAATGATCGGGATAAAAATAAAGTTAGTGATCCAGATGGACAGAATTCCGGCGGCGGCGACAATGGCCATGGTCTGAATGATGGGAAAAGGCAGCAGCGCCAGAGAAATAAAGCCGATGCTGTCCGTTAAAATAGCGGTGCTGGCCGGCAGCAGTAATGTCGCGATAACATGTTCGGCCGCGGTTTTAGCGTCCCGGTGTTCCCGGGCCTCTTCATAGTAGCGCTGCATGATCTGAACGGAATGTCCCTGGGACAGTGCCAGGACCAGAAACGGGACGGTAATGCTCAAAACGTCCATTTCAAAGCCGGTCAGGGTTAGAATGCCCATGCCCCAGATGACGGCCAGCAGTCCCGCGACCAGCGGCAGGAGCACCGCCCGCTTGCGTTTGAAATCACTGTACAGCAAAACCACCATGATCATCAGGGCCAGGCCGAAAATCCACAGGATCTTGGACATGTATTGATGAATGTAGCCCAGCATGATGGGGCGGCCCACCAGGTGAAGCTCCGTCGCATCGTCTGTTTCGGCGGCAATGACTTGTTTCAGGTGTTTGAAGATGTACTGGTAGTGCTCCTCATACTTGAAACTGGCAATGACCACAGCGCCTTTCAGGTCCCGGGAAACCAGGGTCCCATAGACCGTATCATCGTTGAGAATGTTCTTGCGGTAGTCGTCCAGCAGTTTTTTGTCGCCGTCCAGAATCTTTTTGAGAATATCATCAAAATTCTCTGCGGACAGCAGCATGACGCCGTCCGGGTCGGTACTGGTCTTGAGATACTTGAGCTTTCTCGAGGCGATAGAGTAAATATTGTATTTGACCACGCCATCCATCAGTTCGACGGCCTTCTGAATCCGGTATATCTTGCCCAGGGTCTCGGTATTGAAAATATCTTTTTTGTCCGTGCGCAGGGTTATGGCGACCAGGTTGTTGTTCCCGAAGACCCGGGTCATATCGATGTGGAGGTTGACGTTTTCATGGCCCCAGGGCAGGATATGCCCGGCTTTATGGCTGAGACGGCTGGTGCGGGCCAGCCACAGCATGGGCAGTGATACGGCAATGATCAGGACCATCAGGGGAAGACGGTGTTTAATGACGAAGTGTGCGAAGCGGTCGGACATGGTGGATGTATTCTGTGTTAATTCCGGTATTTAAATGGTTGCGTCAATATTTGTTATCCATTTAAAGTTAACATCAATGGCAAAAGCCAAAGCCCAAATGACAATTTTTTATTTGGATTTTGGTGTTTAGCAGCCATGCTACTGCCACAGCCAGCGCTGGCGTTTTTCTTTCCTGATCTTTTCCTTCAGGTCATCGGGAATGACCACTTTCCGGTATTTGGGAAACTTGTTCGGCCACAGGGGCGGCCGGGGCGGCAGCTCATCGGCGTGCTTCAGCCGGGGGACATTTTTCATGTCATCGCGCCAGGCCCGCTGGTGTTTCATTTCACGGACGGTAAAGATTCTTTCGGGGCAGTCCGCATTAAACAGTGAGGGCGGATTGATCCGGGCCCAGGTTTCATGGTCGATATCCAGGTCCCAGGCATACCATTCCATGCGTTTCAGCTGGTCTCGGTTGTCCCGGGGCTGTTGGGACATGGCTTCCCAGTTGTCATAGCATTTGCCGTGGATCTTGAAGAGGTTTCCCTTTTTGTCCCACTGCTCCATTCGAATGGCAGCGAAGGTATGGCGGTCATACCAGGTGACCCACTGGGACAGGTAGTAATCGTCACGGTTGCACCAGGGCGTACCGGGCTTTGAAAGGACCACATAACATTCGACACCGCCGTCTTTGGTGTAGGGTCCCTTTTCCCCCATGAACTTTTGGCGTCCGTTGACCTCATAGACCGTATCGATGCCGATAATTTTATGACTGTGTTCCCAGGTGTCGCGCATAATGTCGTCATCATAGGTAAAATCGGTTTCCAGCAGGTTGTCCTGACCGGACCCGCCCTGAATGCGGCGAACCCGTCTCAGGGAATTATAGTACATCCAGCGTTCCTGCTCCCTGGCGCTGTCCGGTGTGTCTTTGATGTCCTGCAGCAGCAGACCGCGGCCCCGTTCTTCCGGGGGAAAGTCCCATACCAGCAGGTGCTGGACCTCGATATCGCCGGGTTTGAGTTTGTACAGTTTTTCGGCAAAGCCTTCATAGTAGAACTTTGTTTTGAACATGTAGGAAAACTGGAGCATGTGGCCGCGTTTGTTGACGGCGGCGATGTGCGCGCCCTCGTTTTTACAGTAGCGGCCGGGAAAAATAATGTCTTCCGCCAGGAAGGAAAGCTCTTCACCGCTGAACGGCGGTTCAAAAGGATAAATTTCGGCCGGCAGATAGGGAAACTCCGGATGGCGGGGCGCTTCCTTTGACCATCCCGGATCAATTTGCCATTCCTGAATCTCTTGTTTGGACATCGCTTCGACGGCTTTCCAGGTATGGGCCGGTTCCGCGGGGGAGGTGGTGGCCATCAGGACGGTCAGGGTTAATGCGGCCAGAGAACGGTGGATAAAGGGTTTAATGGTGTTCATCATAAGGTTCCTCCGGTGTTGGGAGCTGTCAATGTTAAAGGTTGCTGATCTTGATCCTGAAAATCTTGCCGCCTTTACCGGTGACCCAGAGGTGGTGGTCCGGGTCTGTGGTGACGGTGTAAAGCGCTTTTTCGGTCGGGGAATAGACCTCCTGCCATTTGTCCCGGCGGTAGACCAGGACGGTTCCGGAAGCGCCGGCGGCATACCCCTGACCGTTTTTCGTGAAATGGATGTCCAGCAGATGCTTTTCCACCGGACTTTGCGTGAGCTGCCACCGGTCCTTATTGAACCGCAGGATGGTGCCGAAGGCCCCCACGGCCCAGCCGTTTTCCGGGGAAGTGAAACAGACACCGTAAAGATTTTTCGTGGTCGGAGACGCTGCCTTGTGCCAGCTGCTGTCGCGGTAATGAAGGATTAAACCGTTATTGCCCACGGCCCAGCCGTTTTCCGGGGAAGTGAAATAAACCCGGGTCAGGTAGCCCAGTTCCGGTGCCGGGACTTTCGTCCAGGTGTTGTTTCGGTAATGGAAAAGGGTGCTGTTTTCACCTACGGCCCAGCCCTCGTTTTCATTGATCATGAAGATATCCATGATATCGCGCCAGGTATCGCACGGGACTTTCTGCCAGCGGCCCTTTTCAAAAACAACAACGGTGCCTGCCGAGCCCACGGCCACTCCTTTTCGGGGAGAGGCAAAGTCCATGGAAAAGATCTGTTCTTGGGACGGAAAAGGCGAAACATGCCAGGCCTTGTTCTTGAAGGTATAGAATTTTCCTCTTTCTCCGGAGGCAAAGCCCTGGCCACGGCCCGGAAAGCTGAGGGCATAGGTGCTGTAAAACCCCGGCAGGGCGAAGGTTCCCCAGCCCGGGTTGCGGGGTTCGGCGCTGTCCGGGGACGGCGGGCCGCTTCGGGTGCAGGCGGTCACCAGGACCGCGAATGCCGCCCAGGCCAGAAAGTTAACCAGCGTTTTTGCAACAGCCCGTTTTTTAAAATTCATACTTGATGTAGAATCCCACGTTGTCATACTTGTCGTAAGCGCCGTAACCGCCTTCCCGGTCGCCGTCAAACCATTCGTAATAAAGCCGGGTGCTGATAAAGTCGTTGACTTTCCACCGCACCTCGAACAGCTGCCGCAACCCTTCCTGCTCCGAGGGGTGGGCATTGAAGTAACCGTGCAGGTAGTAAACGGTTTTCAGCCGGTTGTTGGTGAATTCGTACTCCTTGGCCAGAACGACCAGGGCGCCGTACAGAAAGCGCTGGTCGGAGGCCGGGGTGGAATAGCTCCGGTCATAGCGGACGATGTATTTGCAGATCGGCTGGAAAATGACATTCAGTTCCCCGTCAAAAAAGGCGGTCATCCAGCGGGAGCCGAAGGTGATGTCATCCCCCTTCTTGTATCCGTCCTGAAGGTTCCAGGGCATCAGGGACTCATCGTCGACAGTGTAGTAATTGTTCATCACGTACAGCAGTTCATTGCTGATGACCCAGTGTTTGTTGAACCAGAACACGCTGGTCTCGGCCATGAATCCGAACTTATGCTGACGGGTGTATTTGGGCTCCACTTCAAGGTTAATCAGCCCCTTGTCCAGGGAGGTGAGAAAAAACCGGCGTCTGAAGTTGGCGGCGTCGAAACTCCAGGTGTAAAAATAGACAAAGCTGAGTTCCCAGTTATTTTTCTGAATGTTGTACCTCAGGGCCCACTGGTGGTCCTTGAGCGCGGTGGAGGGCTTGTCGGCATTTTTAAAGGACGCGATGGACGGGACCTCAACAAAGGGCGGGAAATAGGCGCTGCCGAAAATGCGGCCGTAGTTGGACTCAAAATCCGGAATCCACAACACCTGCAGCGATGAATTTTCCCAGTTGTAGGTGATATTGGCCATCCAGAGCGGTGTTCTCCGGTATTCATAGTCGTCCTGCCACTCGGCCGCGGGATTTTCCCGGGAATCCATGGGGTTGACGATGTCCAGGATCCGGCCTTCCATCTTGCCCCAGACCACCTGCTGCTTGCCCAGGTAAAAGTCGAAATTGCCCCAGAACCCTTTCAGATAGAATTCCCGCAGAATCTGTTTGCCCTGGTGATAGTAGTGGGATGTCCGGTTGGTATCATCGGCGTAAAGGCCCCGGCTGCTGTCCCAGTCATAGACCGAATCATACAGGAAATGGGTGACGCCCACCAGTTCCCAGCTGTCGTTGAGGCGAAAGGAGGCTTCCAGCTCGGCGAGCCATTCGATCTTCTGGGCCCGCCAGTCCTTGTTGATTTTTCCCACCCCCACGGAGTGATCGTCCCCGTGGACATTGACCGTGGCATCCAGCCGCAGCGATCCATTGATATGCAGTCTGGGGACGGCCCGGTTAATGGGATCGACCAGATAGTGACCGATAGGGTTGAATTCGCTGAGACCGGCATCGAATTCGCTGAGAACATCCAGCAGACCCGATGCCCGGACCGGTGCGGCATGACCGGCCAGGATCAAAAAGACAACGGTTAAAACAACAGGCAGACTGTTTTTTTTATTTTTCATACGCAGTCTCTTTCCTTGGGGTTAAGAGAAGGCGGACAGGCCTGAACAACCGTCCATGAAATAAGCGAGATTTAAACCTAGCAGATTACCTTACCGAAATCAAATAATTATAAACATTTCAGGCCTGGAAACCGCGGCAGGCTGATTTTCGCTTGATTGTTTTTTCTCTCGGTATATAGTAAATGAAGGATGCTGTGGCATGCGGGTGGATGAACGCGATTTTGCATGCTTTTTTGAAAAAAAAGACAGGTAAAAAGCGGGGAAAAATATATTCGCCGGGTTTGGGCAAACAAACCATGATGACTTAAGGGACTGCTGATGCGGACACCGGCCGGACTGTTTTTGAAATTCCTCTTCTTTCTGCTGGCAGGACTGTATCTATTCAGCTGTGCCGGAAGGCCGGTCTGTATCGAGAGACCGGTTTCCCGAAAGACGGTTCTGGACCGGGTTCTTGAAACGCTGTACCTGGAAAGGGACGATCTCGGTGTCGAAATTTCCCCGGACGCCGGTAACCCTTTTTTACTGAGCGAAACCACGCGGGTGCTGCGCTCGCCGTTGCAGGGTTTAACGCTTGGCCGTGAAATCGGCGAAAGCATGGAAAACCGAAAAAGGGTTTTAACCGGGCAGGTGCAGCTGGCGGCCGGTTTTATCGACCTGGCTGCCGCAGGTCCGGTGCCGGGGAAGCAGCGGATCGATCTCCCCGGTTTTAAAGACCGCCGGGCACTGGCGGAACTGTACGCTTCCCTGGTCCGGGCCGACGCGCTGCTGCGGGAAGCCTTTAACGGGCTTTCTGACAATGAGACCGTTCTTATTCGGGAGACCCTTTTGCAGCTGCTTTTTTCCGGTCCGCAAAACGTGGCGCCCGGCAGAAAAGCGTCTCAGGACCGGCTGGAAAAGGTGTTTCGCCTGGCGGCTTCCCTGCGTTTGGAAAAGATTGTGCAGGCGTGTTGCCGTGTCACGGAAGTCCTTGACCGGATCATTGACGGGTCGCTGGGCAGGCGTCTCTCACAGCTGGCGCCCGGAACCATCCATACGCCCCTGGGAGATATTCTTGTGGGCAGCCGGGACAATGATGTCTATGAAGGGAAGATGCCGCTGCTGATTATCGAGCCGGGGGGAGACGATATTTACCGCTATTCCCGGGCCGCGGGCATAAACGGCATTATCGATATTTGCGGCAATGATGTCTATACCGAAACGGGTACCGCTTCGTTCGCTGCCGGAATCCTGGGCCTCGGTTTCCTGCTGGATATGTCGGGAGATGATTTGTACCTGGGCGGAATGATCACGCTGGGGGCCGGGTTTATGGGCGCCGGTATCCTGGCGGATCTTGACGGTGATGACCGTTACCTGGCGGATGTTTTCGGTCAGGGGGCCGCGGTTTTCGGGGTGGGGCTGCTGTATGACCGTTCCGGTGACGACCTGTACCGGGGAAATCTGTACTGTCAGGGCATGGGCTATGTGAACGGTACGGGCCTGCTGGCGGATATGGCCGGGGATGACACCTTTGTTTCCGGTTATTCCGTTCCGGACCGGCGCGAAAACAAGGGCGCCTTTCAGACCTACTCTCAAGGGTTCGGCCTGGGCTGCCGGAATTTTGCCGCCGGCGGGACCGGAATTCTGTATGACGGCGCGGGGAATGACACCTACACGGGCAGCTATTTTTGTCAGGGGGCGGCTTACTGGCAGGCGCTGGGGGTGCTTTATGATCAAAGCGGTGATGACCGGTATCGGGCCAGACGGTATGCGCAGGGGGCCGGAATTCATCTGGCCGCCGGCCTGCTGCTGGATGGCCGCGGAAATGACCGTTATGATTCCTGGGGAGTGTCCCAGGGGTGCGGCCATGATGATGCCGTCGGGGTTCTGCGCGATTTTGCGGGACAGGACCGCTATCAGTCGGAGTGGCTGAGCCAGGGCGCCGGCAACAGCCGGGGCATTGGGCTGTTGGCCGACGACGGCGGTAACGATGTGTTTGCCGCAACGGGCGCCCATGCGCAGGGCGTCGGGGTGTATGATGAACGGCGGGATGCGCTGAGCGTCGGTATTCTGATCGACCATCGGGGAACGGATCGTTTCAGCACGGAAGTCACTGCCGGGCGACCCCGTAAAAACGGTGAGATCGGTGCCGTCCTGGACAACACGGACAGGCAACGGTGTGCCCTGCCGGCGGTTCGGGTGTCCGAGAGCACCCCCGGACGGACTGTGACGCGCGCGGTTCCGTTGTTATGGCGCGGCAACCTGGCGGAACTTGAGCAGGATCTTTTTTCCGAGCGGGCGCAGAAAGCGGCTGCTGAAAAACTCTATGCCAGAGGGCCGGAGATCATTCCCCGGCTTTTGAGCTATCTGGACATCAAGGATGTCTCCGTACACAGAACCGTTGAGAAGACCCTGAAAAAGTTCGCTGAAGAACGGATTGAAACGCTTATTCAGACCGCGATGGATTCGGAGACCAGTGGTCGGCAGACCGCTTTGCTGCTTTACGTGCTGGGGGACGCACAGGATTTAAAAACGGAAAAAATTTTTATGGATTTTCTCAATCACCGCGACAGCAAAATAAAGGCAATGGCGCTGCGCGGTCTGATGAAACTTCGGATTTGCCCCCCGGCGGCGCAGTGTGCCGAGCTGGCGCAAAGTGAAGATGCGGTCGTGAGAAAATACCTGGCCCGGTGTCTGGCCTACGCCGACACGGCGGCAACCCTGCGGCTGCTGGGCCGGTTTTTGAATGATGATGACTTTAATGTCCGCTATGCCGCCGGCCAATCCTTCAGACAGCGGCCCGCGGAAGCGGTTTCGGTGTTAAATACACTGCTTGAAAAGAAAGAATTCAATGAAATGGCTTGTCAAATGGTAGAAGCAATACTTGAATCGGTCGGGCGCGATTAAAACAGGATGATAATATTGCTCCCCGGATCGAAACGGGGATGCGCCGGTTGCGGCCTGACCGCAGCTCATGGGTGCCGGCCGGCACCTGAAGGAGGACGAGATGTCCCGGAAAACACCGGATAATATCAATTTGAAGGCAATACGTTTCAGCCTGTTTCTCAAGGTGCTGATCACCTGCTGGGCTTTTTATATTTCCGTGACCAGCCCGGAAATACGGATTGCCCTGATGTACCTTGTGCTGGCCATTGTTTTTGCCGGCCTTTTTGTCTTTCAGCTGAAATATTACCGAAAGAAGAAAGCGGAGCTGGAGAAAAACGATCCGTAAGACGCCGCTGTTATTATGAACCGGGTGAAGTGCGAGAAAAACCTTGAAAACGGCCAGAATGCCGCGAAAAATCCGCGCCTGTTTTTTTGTAAAATTTTTTTCTGTGCTTTGAGCCGGCCATTTTTAATGGTATTAAAAAAGTATGCGTATTCCGGGAAACGGATAGCGGATTTCTGGCCAGGGGCCGGTATTCAGACACACCGGCGGATTCGGGCAGGGGAAAACCTATCATTCATGGCTGATGGAACATTATTTTCAGAAAGGACGGAAATATGACGGAAAAGCAGATTCTTTTGGTGGATGACGATCCTGTGATTCTGGCCGTGTTCGAACAGTCGTTTGTTCAGAAAGGGTACAAGGCCTTCAGCGTTGCGGACGGCAAGGCCGCTCTGGAAATTCTTGACCGGGAAAAAATATTTGTCATATTTCTTGACCTGAACATGCCGGGAATGGACGGGGTGGAGACCTGCAGAAGAATTTTGCAGAAACAGCCCATATCCATCATCTATGCCGTGACCGGATACGCCTCTCTTTTTGAGCTGAGTACCTGTCTGGAAGCAGGTTTCGCGGACTATTTCATCAAACCGGTCAACGTGAATCTTTTGTATAAGGCTGCAGCGGACGCATTTGAAAAAATTGAACGGTGGCGCAGCAAAAATAATTAGGCTGCCTTTGTTGTGCGGAAACAGGAAAGAAGTTTGGTGCGCAGCGTGGTGACCTCCTTTACGCGGATGAAATTCACCAGAATTGCATAGATTATTATTCCGAAAACGACGGCTGCGGCCAGGGCGCCCAGACGCGCGAAGGCGCCGTCTCCCAGATATGTTTCAATATAGCCGCCAACCCACCAGGCCCCGGCTCCCGTTAAAACGGAAAGGGGAAGGACCTTCAGAAAACAGGTCACAATGTAACCGGCGGCAAACCCGCCGACGATCCGGTACAGCATCAGGCTGAGGAACAGGTAATTGGCCGTAATGCACAGGGACACGGCCAGGGCGATGGCTTTGAACTGAAGGGTTTCAATCGTGGCGCAGACAATGACCAGGTTGATAAAAACCGCGATTACCGCCCCTATAACCGGATAGCGGGTTTTATTCAGGGCGTAAAAAACCGGAACAATGATTTTCTGGGCGGAAAAGGCGAAAAGCCCGATAGCGTAAAGGGACAGCGCGATAGCGGTTTTAACGGTGTCTTCAGCCGTGAAGCTGCCGTATTCAAACAGGACCCGGATGATGGGTTGGGCCAGAAAGATCAGCCCCAGGGTGGCCGGAAGAGACAGCAGCAGGGACAGGACGGTGGAAGACACGTAGGCTTCCTTCAGTTTTTCCAGATCGGCATTGGCGGCATGCCGGGAAACCACCGGCAGGGTGGCGACGGACAGGGATACGCCGACCAGGCCGATGGGAAACCACAGGACCCGGTAGGCATAGTTGAGCCAGGACAGGCTTCCCTGGGCGCAGCTGGAGGCGAAAAAAGTGTTTATCAGCACGGTAATCTGAAAGGGCGCCAGCCCGATGACCGCGGGCAGCATCAGCTTGATGATCCGGACCAGGTCCGGGTCCTTCAGGTTCAGGCGGGGACGGTATGAAAATCCCTGTCGCGCAAGAGCGGGGAGCTGGACCAGGATCTGAAGCATGCCGCCGAAAACAACGCCGCAGGCCATCCCGGTGATGGGGGCATATCCGAACCGGGGAGCGACAAGGGAAAGCAGCAGTCCGGTGATAATTGACCCCAGGTTGAAAAAACAGGACGTCAGTGCCGGAATGAAAAATATGCCCAGGGTGTTCAAGATGCCCATGCCCACGGCCGACAGCGACACCAGCAGCAGAAAGGGAAACATCACCGTTGTCATCTGTGTGGTCAGCGGCAGTTTGCCCGCGATTTCGGAAAAGTCTTCCGTGGTGATCAGGGCGACAATATCGGCTGAAAAAAACATGCCGGCCGCGCAAATCAGACCGACCACCAGCAGGACGGCCGTGGCGACATTGCGGGCCAGTTTTTGGGTGGCGGCAGTGCCCTTTTTGATTTTGCAGTCGGTAAAGACCGTGACAAAGGCGGAACTGAGTGCGCCCTCCGCGAAAAGTTCGCGCAGCAGGTTCGGTATCCGGTAGGCGACGACGAAGGCGTCATAAGCGAATCCGGCGCCGAAAAAAACGGCAAATACCTGTTCACGGACGAGTCCGAGAATGCGGCTGGCAAAGACAGCCGTACCCACGGATCCGGCGGACCGGGCAATGGTTTTTGTTTCCGAGTGTTCGGTTTTCATGAGCGGGTTCTGCCGTGATGTTCAAACTTCTGCGATCATGCCATAATCACAGTTTTTTTTAAAGTAAATTCATTAGGTTGAAAACAAAACGGTTTGTGTCTCGCGGATGTCAGCGGTGCATGAGACACTAAAACCGTTTGCCGTGACTCCTGAAAGAATTCCCGTTGCTGCCGGCAGCAGGGATGGCCATATGGGAGAGGGCTTTCAGGATCAATGGCTGCGAAGGAAGCTGTATTTGGAACATGGCAAAAAAGACCGGGATTTAGAGAAATATCTGCGCAAATCAACATAATTATGGGAAAATCTATTTTTTACTTGAAAAATTCCGGCTACAGGATAGAATGAACAGTTCAATTCGGGAGCGGTGACAGAGGACAAGTACCGTATTTGTCGAAAAAATTGTGTCAATCAAAAATATAAATTTGGAAGGAGGAAGGCAAGATGAAGATAAGACCATTGCAGGACCGGATCATCGTCAAACGGGTAGAATCGGAAGAGAAGACCAAGGGGGGAATCATCATTCCGGATTCGGCAAAAGAGAAACCCATGGAAGGGGAAGTGCTGGCCGTGGGCAGCGGCAAGATTCTGGACAACGGCAAAA
>Ga0272441_10004716_pt1 | contig 24371 bp, 27 predicted proteins | sample SSMProp6N_FD_193582 | JGI IMG/M metagenome (GOLD analysis project Ga0272441, IMG submission 193582) | Marine sediment archaeal communities from Little Sippewissett salt marsh, Falmouth, MA, United States - SSM-Prop-6N | ecosystem: Environmental > Aquatic > Marine > Wetlands > Sediment ...
ATACAATAGGGGACCAGTTTTTGAATATTTTAACTCAAGAGAATAATCGTTGTTGTTTTAGCAAAATAAAAAAGACGGATGCATGAAAAGTGTGAACAATTAGGACGTATCGGCGTTTTGATGGGGGGAGATTCTTCCGAGCGAAAGATTTCTTTAAAATCGGGAAAAGCGATTTATGAAGCCTTAAAGAAAAAAGGATGCCAGGTTTTCTCTTGTGAAATTTGTTCTTCACAAAAGGATGAGATTTTATCGGTGATCAAAAGACATGATGTGAATATTGTGTTTATCGCTTTGCATGGAGGCTCCGGCGAAAACGGGACCGTTCAGGGGTTCTTAGAAGAAGCCGGTATTCCTTATACAGGGACGGATCAACAAGCAAGCAGTCTTGCGATGAATAAAGTAGCGACGCAATCTTTGTTAAAAGAGCAGGGGGTAGTAGTTCCTCCCAATAAAATATGTGTTAAGGGGGAGAGAATTTCTCTGGCCAATATTCTCGATGAATTAAAAGGATTGCCTTTGGTCGTCAAGCCTTCAGAAGAGGGTTCCAGTATTGGCGTTAGCATTGTTTATAAAGAAGAAGAGTTGCAAGAGGCTGTTCATTTGGCTTTCCAATATGGGGACAATATATTAATTGAAAAATATATTGAGGGGCGCGAGATGACGGTGGGTATTTTGGGAGAGGAAGCTTTACCTGTTGTTGAGATTATCCCGAAATCTAAATTTTTTGATTTTTTAGCAAAGTATGAAAAAGGAAAAACGGATTATATCGTGCCGGCCAATATTCCTCAACAGGTAGCCGAAAAGATACAAAAAACGGCTTTAGAAATTAACCGAATTTTAGGCTGTCGTGATTTTTCAAGGTTGGATTTTATTTTAAATGGAAGGAATCAACCCTTTTTCTTGGAAGTGAATACGATTCCTGGATTTACATCGACCAGCCTATTGCCTATGGCAGCTCTTCAGGTGGGATATAGCTTCGATGAATTGTGTTTGAGGATCATTGAGCTTGCCGTTAAGAGAAGCAAATTGAAAAAATGTTAGTTATTCGTTTTTTTAGCAGAGGTAAATCAACTATAATAATATAATTAGTGAGTTTTTGCGTTGCATTTTTCAAGAGGAAGGAATATTTTATGGCCAGAAAGAGCAGAAAGAAGGACGATCCTGTTGTAAAAATTGTCAAAACCATCATCATTAGCATTTTTTTTGTTTTTATTTGTTTCTTGATTGTGCAAAGTGTTATTTCTTTTTTCAACAATACAGATCTTTTTAAAATCAAGGAAGTTGTGCGAGATCCATCCTTGCAGTTTATCGAGTCGCAACAGATTATAAGATTGATGGGAAAAAGCATTTTTAGCATGAATTTAGGTAAGGTACAAGAACATCTCCAGGGAAAATATCCGGAGATCAATCATCTGAGAGTAACAAGACAATTTCCCGATAAAGTTCTGATTTCTGCAAAGAAAAGAGAACCTATCGCTTATCTGATTTCTAATGCACAAGAGCTTATCTTGGATAAAGAAGGGGTGGTATTGTCCTTTGACGTTAAGAATAAGGACAAATTAACCGAAATCAAAGGGGTTACGTTAAATAAAACGGCGGTTCTGGGAAAATCTTTAAAATATAGGGAGGTATCCATAGCACTGGATATTATTGATGCCATAAAGACAAATAAGGATTTGTCTTCCTATGACATTGCCTCCGTGAATGTCCTTAATTTATCTAAAATTTTTGTCTATTTGTCAGGAGGATTGAGGGTTATTGTGGATAAGAATAAAATTATGCAAAAAACAAGAGTGCTTGGCTTGCTTCTCTCCCAAGGGAACATAGAGATGAACAAGGTCAACTATATTGATTTAAGGTTTAAAGAACCCATCCTTGGAAAGAAGTAAGGAAATTTTTTTAAGGAAACACAAATGTTAAGAAAGTTCATAGGAGAAAGATATTTTTGTGGGCTTGATATCGGAGCTCAATCCATAAAAGCAAGTCTCTTAAAATCAGGGGAGGATGTTAAGCCTGTTGTTTTGGGTGTTTTTGAGACCCAGACACATGGTTTTAAAGATGCGTCTGTAAGCGATCTGGCGGATTTATCCGAATGCATCCACAAAACGATTGTTGGTTTGGTAAGAAAAACTGGGGTTAAGCTTAAAGAAATACAGCTTGGCATGGGAGGAGAATTAATAGAGCCACGTTTTAGTGCGGCGGTTATGCCTCTGGTGGATCGGGGCACTAAAATCATAACAAACCGGGATGTCGAAAAGATTGAGACGCAAGCCAAGTTATTGGGCGTGAAAATGGATGAGGTGGTTTTGCATCATTTCTCCCAATATTTTAAAATTGACGATACCAATACAGCTCTCAACCCCGTAGGGCTTTATGGTAGAAAACTGGAGGTCAAAACCCTTTTAGTGATAGTCAATAATATGCTTTTGAAGAATCTTATTAAAGCGGTTAATCAGGCAGGGTATGATGTGTCCAATGTTTTTTTCTCAAGCTTATGTTCTGCGGAAGCTGTTCTTTCTGAATATCAAAAGCGCCAGGGAAGCGTATTGATTGATATTGGGTCAACTCAGTTGAATCTACTGATATTTAAGGAAGGGCAATTGAAATATCTTTCAAGCATTTCCTTGGGAGGCGACCATGTGACCAGAAACATTTCTCAGGAATTACAATTGGCCTTTGATTTGGCTGAGAATATCAAACAGTCTTATGCCTTTGCCATCAGTTCCGAATCAAGAAGCGATGAAGAAATACTTATAAAGCGAGAGGAAGGTTATTTCCCTGTCAAAAAGGAACGTATTAGCCATGCTGTTGAACCGGTTGTTGAAAAATTGGTAGATTTCATTACTTCTGCAATCAATGCCTCAGGGTTTTATGATCAAATCAATATGGGAATCATTATGGTAGGGGGAGGATCTCTTTTGCCGGGACTTCCTGAAAGGATTGAGCAAAATATCAATTTGTCTGTAAAACTGGGGCATGTGCTTATTGCCAGTAAACGTCTGCATAATGCAGCTAAATATGCTTCTTCCGTAGGGCTTGCCCAATTAGGCCTCAACAAGGCTTATGGCTTCATGGCCCATCCGAATGGACACGCCAATTTTGTTTCTTTTATTGCGAACAAAATCAAAGAATTGTATCAGGAATATTTTTAATTATTCTGTCTTTGGCGCATCAACTGATAGCTGATATCCTTTAGAATGATTCTCAGTCGGTTCATTCCATTAAAAATAAAAAGCATCCAGAATGAATTGAGGATAAGAAGGATAATGATAAGAAGGGTATGCGTGGACTGCTGCAACAATAATTGCTCGGTTATGTTTCCTGCTGCAACTTGGGTTGAAATATCGATCGTTTTGAAAATATTGACAAAATAGAGAAGGAAAATGGCGACCAAAACAAATTCAAAAAAAATGGTATAAAAATGCCCTAACATCCACTTGGCAAAACGGTTATCCCAATAACGAACCTTGGACATGAATTCCTGAAATGACATCATTTTCCTCCTTATTTGATACTAATCCAATTTAACTTAATCTGCAATTATTTTTAGCATTTTTTCATTGGGCGAAGATTTTCCTCCAAGAAAGCGCTTTCCTGGTGCAGCCTTAAGGCTATTGAAAAACAGACAGAATGTTTTATACTTCAATAGTATATAGTTAACATAAATATTGTTTAAAAGGAGTATAAATATTATGAATAAATATGGTATGCTCATTGTCTGTTTTCTTGTTATGGGGACAACAACGGCTTATGCGAGTGGGACTATTGAGGATGGGCTTTATAGGTTTTATGTGGGGCAGAAGGGCCCCTTGATGAGCTTATCTTATTATCGGGATTTAAAGCAAGATGGCTGTTTGTTTGAATATTATGACAATGGCGATATTCAACAGCAATCTTGGTTTAAGGCTGGAAAATTGAATGGGGCAACAAAGTTTTTTTATAAAAATGGACAATTGAAGAAATTGGTCATGTTTGATGAAGGAAGGGTTGTGAGCGTCAAATTGTATGATCAACAGGGAAGTCTTATTGTCGAAAAAACATTTTAGGGCAGGAAATCTTTTTAGTTACAAATTGAAAAGAGGCAACCATTTTGTGGTTGCCTCTTTTATTTATAGTGAGATTTATAAGGAAATGTGTTCTATAATTTGTTAAAATAAATCAATTCATAAAAAGGGTATTTCAACAAAAGTTTTTTAAAGATATGTTTTGTGCAAACCATCCAGACCGAATAGCAATTGTCAAATGTAACCATTGTGAAAAACCCATTTGCGATGACTGTCAGGTTATGGTCAAGGGAATCGTTTTCTGTGAGGATTGTTCTCAAATCAATATTGCCGGTCTCAAATTCGTTCCTAGCAGGGATGTCGTCGTTTCTACATTGTTATCCATTTTTATTCCCGGTAGCGGCCAGGCGTATAATGGACAGGTTATAAAGGGCTTTTTGATTTTTTTTACTTCCTGGCTCATTCTTCCTTGGATTTATGGTATTTTTGACGCTGCAATTGTTGCCAGGAAGATCAATAGAGGAGAGATAGCAACAACCCCTTCCTTTGAGCGACTGATGCTCTTTTTGGGTATAGCCGCCGTATTTCTTTTTGTTTCTTTCAGAGCCTTTCAGCATTTTTTGCAAAAGGATTATACACAAGATTTTACACAAAAAAATTTATTAGTCATTGCCAGGGCAATGGAAGAATATGCCTATGACCATGAGGAGTATCCGAAAAATATTTCTGCTTTATATATTTCAGACCCTCCTTATTTAGAGGAGTTGTATTGTGATATTGAAATCTCCAGGTATGAATATAAGTGTAATCTGGGGAAAGATGGTTACCATATTGTTGCAACGCCTATCGATAAAAAGGGTATCAGGCCGAAAATGAGCGTGGAAACAGGCGGGGTCTTGAAAATTTATGATTATTACTGGTATGGCAAAGAAAAGACAATTCAAAAATAGTCAAAAAATGGCAAGAATAGAAGCTTGTAGGGGAGATATTATGCGGTTAGATACGGAAGCAATCGTGAATGCCGCCAATACAAGCCTTTTAGGTGGCGGGGGCGTCGATGGGGCCATTCATCGTGCAGCGGGTCCTGAACTTTTGGATGAATGTCGCAAGCTCAATGGCTGCGCTGTGGGTGATGCCAAGATAACGAAGGGGTATCAATTAAAAGCAAAATTCGTTATTCATACTGTTGGTCCTGTTTGGCGAGGAGGAAAGAATAACGAGAAGGAACTTCTTAGCAGTTGCTATAGAAAGTCTCTGGAGCTAGCCTTAAAATACAATGTTGCTTCCGTGGCCTTTCCCTGTATCAGTACGGGCGTCTATCGTTTTCCCAAGGACGAAGCGGCTCGCATTGCGGTTGATACAGTTCAATCGTTTTTAAAGACTTTCCCCGATGGTGTGGAGAAAGTTGTCTTTGTTTGTTTTTCCGATAGTGATTTTCAGTTATATGAAAAATTAGTTCTTCAATAAGACTTTTAGGAATTTAAATTTTCCTAAGGATTGAAGTTTACAAAAGGAGATAAGGATGGAACGACTGGATAGTGATGTCAGGCCCTACACGGTGATTGATCCAAGTTGGGGGATGGCTTTAAAGGTGTACTGGAGCTTCCTATGGAGGTTCTTTTTTTGGGTCATTCCTGCAGGCATGTTCTTTGCGGTCATTGCAGGTATGATCATCAAACTCTTGGGAGGGACAGATAAAGAAATGGGGACGGTTGGAGCTCTGGTTATGTTTTTTTTGATGGCGACGATGGTGATTGTGGTTATCAAAAGACTGCTGAGGATCAGATATAGAAATTTTCGTATTGTTACGCTTGCGCGAGAAAAGGATTAATAACGTATGAAGCTATACCTTATGCGTCATGGGGACTACGTTGATGCTTCCGTAAATCCTGAAAAACCGCTCAGTCCTAAAGGAATGGAAACGGTAAAAAAAGTAGGCCAATTTTTTAAAAATTATGGTGTTAAGGTCGATATTATTTTTCATAGCACCAAAAAGCGTGCTCAGCAGACAGCACAGATCGTCAGAAACCTGATCAATGAAGAAGCGCACATAGAACCAAAAGATTATTTGTCTCCTAACGATGCGACAGAAAATATTATTTATGATATTTCTTCTTTGGATGAAGATACTCTCATTGTAGGGCATTTGCCTTTTCTTCCCACCTTGGTCGCGGATCTTACCTGTCAAGGGATTCAAGAAAGCCCCGTACAAAAAATGCCTGCAGGGTCAGTTGTTGTACTTGAGCGTGATGAAGATCAAAGATGGAACATTGTTTCTGTTGTCATGCCGGATACGCTTGAGATGTAATTTTCCAATTGAGGAAAAAGCACTATGTTTAAGGATAATGAGTTTTTTACCGTTTCCCAGTTTAATAATCTTATAAGGGATGTTATTAGCATGGGGTTTCCTCAAGGCCTATGGGTCTGCGGGGAAATCCAGGGATATGACCGCAATCGTCTCAAAACGCATGTATTTTTTGACCTCTGCGAAAAGAACCCATTTACAAAAGATATCATTGCGCGCATAGGTCTTGTCATCTTTTCGGGACGAAAGAAATATATCGAGGAGGTTCTCGGGGAGGCGGAAAATGCGTTTGCTCTTAAGGATGACATTGAAGTCAAATTTTTCTGTCGGGTCGATTTTTATCCGCCCCATGGAGCCCTGCGCCTGATCGTTGAAGATATTGATCCGACCTATACCTTAGGAAAAATTGCTCAAGAGAAACAAAGACTGATCGCACTCCTTCAAGAGAAGGGGATTTTCGATAAGAATAAAACGTTGGAGCTTCCTTGGGTCCCTTTGAACGTAGGACTGATCACCGCTTTTGATTCTGCTGCTTATAATGACTTTCTCAACGAACTTGCCGAAAGCGGTTATGGGTTTAAAATTTTCTACAAAATTGCTTTGATGCAGGGAAAGGGGGCTGAGCGGGATATCTGTCGGGCCCTCAGCACACTGAATAGAATAAAAACGCTTGATGTGATCGTGATTACACGCGGGGGAGGTTCCATTGCGGATCTCAGTTGTTTTGATAGTGAAAAAATAGCTCAAAAAATTGCTTCTTCCTCCATTCCTGTTTTAAGCGGCATTGGACATGAAATCAATATTACCATTACCGATATGGCGGCCCATACCTATCAGAAGACACCGACGGCCATTGCACAATTCCTTGTCGAGCGGGTTGACGAATTTTTGGAAAACAGCAGACAACGTGTGGATGAAATTATTCAATATGCTGTGAGTCGCATCACGGATGAGAAGAAAAATTTAAAAAGAAGCGCGTTAGAGATTAATAACCACACGCACTATTTTCTTAAAAAACATAATCAGGATATTCAGCGAATAACAGAGATTATCAGGTGGCATCCGTTGAGGCTATTGAAAATATTTGTTGGTGGTTTGAATGACAGGAAGAATTCCTTGAATAAAGTAACGGGAGCAAGACTAAAAGGCGTTAAAGAAAAAATCAATCATTATGAAAAAATGATAGGGGTTATCGATCCTCAAAACACTTTAAAGCGGGGCTTTAGTATTACGAAAGACCCGAAGGGAAAGGTGCTTCGCTCTATGACTGGTTTGAAATTGGGGGATTTGATTGAAACATCTTTGGCGGATGGGGTTATTCACAGCAAGGTTCAAGCGATAAAGAAAAAATCGAAAACACAAGTTTAAAGGGGGAGAAGAAAGTGGTCCAGATCAAATATCATAAAGCAATCAAAAAGCTGGATGAGATCATTGCAAAAATCGAGGATGAAGAGATCGACGTTGATGAACTTTCTGCGAGTGTCAAAGAGGCGGTTATGTTGATCAAGACATGCAAGGAAAGGATTCAAAAAGCGGAAATGGAAGTAAAAAATGTGGTTGAAGGATTCGACGAAGAGGATGCACAAGAACAATAGAAGAATTGAATAGGTTGCAGTACTACTTTATACTCAAAATTTTATTATGACACACGGGAGATTAATATCCATTCTTGCCAATTCTTAAATGGCTGATATAATATGGCAAATTGGATTTGCGCCTGTAGCTCAGCTGGATAGAGCACTGGTCTTCGGAATCAGGTGTCGGGGGTTCGAATCCTCCCAGGCGCGCGAGAATTTGTGTTCCCTTTTAAGAGGGAACACAAATTCTTATTTGTATGTAGAACGAACCTATCCGAAGGATAGGTTCTGACCGACCGAAGGAAGGAAATCCCTACGAGCCAGAACGAGTAGGGGGAATCCTCCCAGGCGTACTTTTCTCTCTCCCCATAGTGGTATATTTCGTTAATTTTCTTTACAAAAATAAAAGATTCTTATATGATAAGCGCATTGAGATTTATTAATACTATTATTGCATCGCTAATTTAATATTGTATGTTATCCCAAACTTCTCTGAAACGAACTCCTCTTTATAATGAGCATCTGAAATTGAATGCCAAGATGGTTTCCTTTGGCGGTTGGGAAATGCCCGTTCAATATGAAGGGATCATCAAAGAGTATCATAACACTCGAAAGGGTGTTTCTGTATTCGATATTTCCCACATGGGAGAATTTATTGTTGAAGGGGATCCAGAAAAGAGTGGTTTGGATAACATCGTTACGCCTTCTATTTTGAATCTTCCTATAAAATCCTGTCGCTATGGAACTATGCTTAATGATCAGGGCGGGGTGATCGACGATTTGATCGTTTTTCGGATTTCGAAAGAAAAATGGATGATTGTGGTTAACGGAGCGACCATGGGAAAGGACGAAAAACACTTTCAAAAACACATAACAAGTTGCGGGACATTTTCAAATATTTCTGATAAAATTGGGAAGTTGGATATTCAGGGACCCCAGTCAAGAGACGTTCTTTCTTCATGGATCAAGGGCATAGAAAAATTGGATTATTACACGTTTGATGAATTTGACTGTTTGGGAGAAAATGTTATTATAAGCCGAACAGGCTATACGGGAGAATTGGGATACGAAATTTATTTTCCATGGGACAAAACAACGGTGCTTTGGCAAGAGTGCCTCAGGAAGGATATAAAGCCGGCAGGGTTAGGTGTGCGGGATATTTTAAGGATCGAGATGGGCTACAGCCTCTATGGGCATGAATTGGAAGAAACCATTTCTCCTTTGGATGCGGGCTTGAATCGTTTTATCGATTGGGAAAAAGATTTTATCGGCAAGAAAAGTTTGCTTAAGGAAAAGGAAGCCGGCGTTAAAAGAAAAGTTGTGGCTTTTATTTCGGATAGCCGTCGATCTCCGCGCAAAGGGCATAAAATATATGATCAGGGCAAGGCAGAGATCGGACATGTCAGCAGCGGAACATTCAGTCCAAGCTTGATAAAAGGCCTTGGCTTGGGTTTTGTTCAAAAAGCAAGTTGTTCTGTGGGAGATAAAATTCTTTTTGGAGATGAAAATAATAAAGTATCGGCTGTGATTGCTAAAAAGCCCATATATTCTTACGGGTCATTAAAAAAATAAAAGGAGTCAAGATATGGAAGTGTACGAACATTATTACTACACAAAGGAGCATGAATGGGTCAATATTGAAGAGGAGGAGGCCACTATTGGGATCACCGAATATGCTCAATCCAATTTAGGGGATATCACTTTTATTGAACTGCCTTCTGTGGATACGGAAGTTGAGCAGTTCGAACAAATTGCCTCCGTTGAATCCGTGAAAGCAGCCAGCGATATCTTCTCGCCTATTTCAGGGAAGGTCATTGAAGTCAATACAGAGTTGGAATCCGACCCGGGCATCATCAATAAAAATTGTTACGAAAAGGGCTGGATCGCAAAACTCGAAATCACAGACAAAGATGAACTTTCCAATCTTTTGTCCGCAGAAGACTACTCAAGTTATCTAGAAGGCTTGAATTAATTTTGATTTGAATAATTATGGAAGGCTAGAATTGGCGCATTTTATATCGAATACAAAAGAAGAAGTTCGTCAGATGCTGTCGGCTATCGGTATCAAAAGTATCGAGGAACTTTTTTTAGATATCAAACCGCGACAAAGACCCAGATCTTTTAAGATTCCTTCTCCCCAATCTGAATGGGAAATTCATAATTACATCACTTCTTTGGCCTCAAAGAATGCAAGTGGTTTGATACTTTTTGTTGGTGGCGGCTACTACGATCATTATGTGCCTGCGGCTGTCAATTTTTTGATTTCTCGAGGAGAATTCGTAACGGCTTATACGCCCTATCAACCGGAATGCTCCCAAGGGACCTTGCAGGCTTTATACGAATATCAGAGCATGATCGCTACCTTAACCGGGATGGAAGTTGCCAATGCCTCTCTTTATGACGGGGGGACCGCTCTTTATGAGGCGATGATGATGGCGCTTCGCATAACAGGAAAAAATCGTATCATTATGGATGGAGGCGTCAGCCCCATCTACAGGAAAATTATAAGAACCTATACTAGCAATCTGAATATCGAATTTCATGAGACGCCGGTTGTACATGGGCACAGCGATCGAGAGAGAATCAGGGAACTTTTGAACGATAAGACAGCGGCGATCATTTTACAGAATCCCAATTTTTTTGGTGCCGTTGATGATCATCAGGATATTGTTGAACTTGCCCATCAAAAGAAGAGTCTTATTATAGAGAGTGTTTATCCCATTTCGTTAGGGCTTCTTAAAACGCCGGGGGAGATGGGAGCTGATATCGTAACAGGAGAAGGGCAAAGTCTGGGGCTTCCCCTCAATTTTGGCGGGCCTTACTTGGGTTTTATGGCGACGTCGAAGAAGTACATCCGCAAAATGCCCGGACGCATCGTCGGGCAGACCACGGATACAAAAGGGCGGAGATGTTTTGTCAATACCTTGCAGGCAAGAGAGCAACATATCCGGCGGGAAAAAGCAACTTCCAATATCTGCACGAATGTCGCTCTTTGCGCCATTCAGTCGGCTATCTATATGGCCCTGATCGGCAAAGTTGGATTGAAAAAATTGGCCCAGCTCAATCTGGATAAAGCAGAATTTGCCCGTCAAGAGTTGGAAAAAATTAGAGGAGTGGAGGTCAAAAGAAGCTCGCCGGTTTTCAATGAATTTACAGTCAGATTGTCTAAAGATGCAACGAAAGTTGTAGAAGAGATGATTGATTATGGTTTTGCTGCAGGCTTTCCCCTTTCAAAGTATTATGCAAATATGGATGATTATATGATCATTGCTGTAACGGAAAAAAGGACAAAAGAAGAGATCCTTTCCTTTGCCGACTGTCTGAAAAAAGTGTTAAACGGATAAAAAACATGGAATTGATTTTTGAAAAGAGCGTAAAAAACAGATCTGCTTACGATATCCCGCAATCGGATGTTTCCGTTAAAGCCGATATTCCCAAAGGATATAAGAGGAGCCAAGATGCTTTTTTGCCGGAGGTAAGCGAGTTGGATGTCGTGCGTCATTTTACGCAATTATCCCATCGAAATTTTTCTGTAGATACGAATTTTTATCCGCTAGGATCCTGCACGATGAAGTATAATCCGAAAATATGTGAAACATTGTCAGCTATTCCCGGGTTTGCCAACCTTCATCCTCTTTTGCCTCAGCTGTGTCAAGGAGAAAAATTAACACAAGGAGCTTTACAGGTTCTTTATGAGATGGAAGAGCTTTTGTGTGAAATTACGGGGATGGATCATTTTACGATGCAGCCTTTAGCCGGTGCCCATGGAGAGCTAACAGGCGTTATGATGATGGCGGCTTATCACAAGGCTAAAGGCAACAAAAAGAAATTTATCATCATTCCTGATTCTGCCCATGGGACCAATCCTGCCAGTGCTGCGATCGCTGGCTATGAAACCATATCTATCCCTTCCAACAAAGACGGAGTGATGGATATTCATGAATTAAAAAAGAAATTGGATGAAGAAGTGGCCGGTCTTATGTTGACTTCTCCCAATACACTGGGGGTTTTTAATTCGGAGGTTGACAAAATTGCAGAAATGGTGCATGCGGTCGACGGCCTCATGTATTATGATGGGGCCAATTTGAATGCTGTTTTGGGAAAATGTCGTCCAGGAGACATTGGTTTTGATATCGTGCACTTGAATTTGCACAAAACATTTTCAACTCCCCATGGCGGAGGAGGTCCCGGAGCAGGTCCTGTGGGAGTTAAAAATAAACTTCTTTCCTATCTTCCCATCTCAAGGGTGATGAAAAAAGAGGATGGGTCGTTTTTCCTTAATTATGATTTCCCTCAGTCGATTGGCTACATTGCTTCTTTTTATGGAAATTTTGGCATCATTTTGCGCGCCTATATTTATATTTTGTTGTTAGGGAAGGAAGGTTTGTTGGATGTCAGTTCGCATGCCGTTTTGAACGCAAATTATATTCTTTCAAAATTGAAAAAATATTATAAGGTGGCCAACAACAGGAGATGCATGCATGAAGTTGTCTTCTCTGCGGATTATCAGGTAGAAAACGGGGTGCACGCTATTGATATTGCAAAATTTTTAATTGATCAGGGGATGCATCCTCCGACGGTTTATTTTCCTTTGACGGTCAGAGAAGCAATTATGATTGAGCCGACCGAAACAGAATCGAAAACTATGATGGATCAATTCATCGAAAATATGATTGAGGCTGCAAAACTCGCGAAAGAAAAACCAGAGATGTTTAAAGAACTTCCGCAGAATATGCCTATCTCACGCCCTGATGAAGTGAAAGCAGCCAAAGAACTCAACACGAATTATTTTAGTAATTCCTAATATGTTATTGAAGGACATTTCATTTTCCTCTCCCGAAAAAAACATTTTATACGATGAAGTTTTGTTACAATTGGCAGAAAAGGGCAAGATGGATGAAGTCCTGCGCCTTTGGGAATCGTCTGTGCCTTTTATTGTGTTGGGAAGGATAAGTAAAATAGACGAGGATCTTAAATTGTCCAGCATCAAAAAAGACCGCATTCCCGTTTTAAGAAGATTTTCCGGAGGAGGGACTGTTTTGCAAGGAAAAGGGTGTTTGAATTACTCTTTTGTTTTATCAAAAGAAAAAAATCCTCTTCTTTACGATATTCGAAGATCATATCAGTTTATCTGTGAGAATGTCATCTCGGTTCTTAAAGACGTTGGCATTGATGCTGTTTTTAAGCCGACTTCTGATTTGGCGATACGAGAGGGTGAAAAAAAGTTTTCCGGCAACGCGCAACGCCGGCTGAAAAAATATATTTTGCACCACGGGACAATTCTTTATGATTTTGATTTGTCGTTGATAAATCGTTACTTAAAAATGCCTAAAAAAGTTCCGCAATATCGACAAGGAAGGCCGCATGAGGCATTTGTAACGAATATTGCAGCAAATGTGGGTGATATCAAAGAGGCTTTCAGAAGAATTTTCTCCATAAAAGGAGAAGGAAATCATTTGTCTTGGGAAGAGGAGGAAGAATTGAATCTTTTGTTATCCTCCCCAAGAATCAATACAAAGATTGTCTCATCAATTTAATTGACAGAAATGGTTAAGGTTGTATAATTAGGCTAGAAAATACCTAAGTAATTGGAATGTTTGGTGTTAAAAATATTTATTTTGGGAATTAAAAAAGGAGGGTGAGTTTATGAGAAGAATGTTAAAACTATTTATATGCCTTTCGTTCATGGCTCTTGTCTTTATAAATGTTGCGTATGCCGGCTTGATAAATTACGAAAGGTTAAATAGGAATAGGAATCGAAGTGGAGTTCAGGCTCAACGACCCCTGCCTTCCTGGGCCCGAGAACTCCCGAAGGTAAGATATCGATCCGAAAAAAGATATGATGTCAACCGCGATGGCATATTGCAAACAGCCGAAACAAAAGTTTATTTGCAGGATGTGATTAATGAGATTGATCGTAAGGGAGGTTACCGCGTCGATTCAGGAATACTGCAGGCCTATGATAAAAATAATGATGGTGTGATTAGCAAAGCCGAAGTGGATGATATCAGGAGAGATTCCTCCGTTGTCCGTTAATTGATCCTTAAGGAAAAATTTGTTTTTAAGAATAATATTAAGGAAATCTTTGATTTTATGGAGGCCCCATCTAACCGTGGGGCTTTTGTATTGAATTGCATTTTTGTCAATGAGCATTCAAAAGAATATGCGAGATTCCAAATACCTCTTGATTATTTTGGGAATATTGATGTTTTGTTCCTGCGTCACAACCTCCGGTGGGACAGGGGAGAAAACGCCCTTAAAGAAAACTTCTTCTAAAAATAGGGATGCTTCCTACCAGGTCTATCTGGATTTTTTTGAAGAGGTGTATCAGAAGATGGATGAAAACTATTATCATCCGGTTATCCGGGAGGACTTTAATAAATTTTTATATAAATTTGATACAAAAATTTATGCCCAACTTAAAGGTAGCGGCAAAAGCAGCGATTTTGTCCGTTGGAGAAGCGCAGCTTTTTTGGTGGACGATTTGAAGGCCGAGGATGATATTTTTTCTGCATTTTTCCCTCCCAAACCCGCGAAAAAATATGAGCAAAAAGTTTTGGGAAAGAGGATTGATTTGGGAATCGAAGGACAGAAGATTGATGAAGGGTATCTGGTCTTGCGTGTTCAGATCAGGGCTGATGCGTATGATCAGGGTTTGCGCGAAAAGGATGTTATTCTATCTGTCGATGGAAAGGATCTCGCGTTGTTAACCGAAGAGGAAATCAACACTCTTTTGACACCTCTTGAAGGAGAGGAAGTTGCGTTACAATACGTTGCTTATCAGGACAGGCAGCGTCATGCTATAAAGGTTGTCAGCAGAGAATATTTTAAACAATTTGTGTTTATGATTCCTGTGGATGTTCCTGATGTCTATTGTTTGAAAATCGAAAGGTTCAATCGTATGACGGCCGAAGACATAACCCGATACATGACATACATTCTTCAACAGGAAAAGTCCAGTTTGATCATTGACTTAAGGGGAAATCCGGGGGGGCCTCCTTTAGCGGCAAGAGAGATTTCTGCGTTTTTTTTGCCTCCAAATCAGGAATTTGCTTACTTTCAGAGAAAGAACAAGCCTAAGGCATCTCTTTTTGTTCCTAGGATACCTCCAACTTATCATTATAAAGGGGATATGGTTATTTTGGTCGATGAGAAAAGCGGAAGCGCTTCAGAATTATTTAGTGGGATTCTCCAAAAGCGTGGTCGTGCCACCATCATGGGAACTAACACCGCTGGGCAGGTTTTCTTAAAACATATGTTTCCCTTTGAAGACGATTCTATGCTTTTGTTGGTTATCGCTCGTGGTCATCATCCCGACGGATCAGTATTCAGTTTTGATGGGGTCCCTCCAGATAAACGCGTGGAAGATGCAGATATCGATCTTGTGAACTATGCTGCACAATACCTTACCCTAAAGAAGTGAAAATCGATAAAAAAATCAATAATTGATGCTTGTGTTTTGCTTTGATTTAAACTAGCATAATAGACAGAATTATATTATCCTTGTTATGAGAGGTAAAAGATATGGTCCTGTCTTTTTTTGCAAAAGTGATCATTTTGCAGGTGATCGTTATTTCGATCATCATTTTTATCCTTAAGATCATCCTTGATAAAAGACTCATTGAATCGGCTATCAGTGAAATGCGCCTTTGGCAACAAGAGGGCCGTAAGGTCAACGATTCAAAGGTCATTGTCATTTCCCACAAAGAAGTCCATCCTCGATATAAGGAGAGGATTCATCGGATTACCTATGACTATTTGGGAGAAGGCCATCAACCAGACTACCGAATCGATAAAAGCATTCTTGGGGGATTGATCATTCTGATTGGGAATGAAATGATAGAATGTAGCCTTAAGGATAGACTGAACCAAGCGTTTTCGAGATAGGATTATTTATCTCTGTCATATTTGATTATGATTGAAAAAAAATTTTTAGTTCTTGTCCCTGCCTACAATGAAGAAAAAAATATTTCCTCCCTTCTTTCTGAATTACAGGCACAATCCATGGGCTTTGATGTTGTTGTCATTGATGATGGATCAAGTGATTCTACGTGTAAAGTTGCAGGGAAAAAAGATGTGCCGGTTATCTCTCATGTGTTTAATCTAGGAATTGGCGGAGCTGTTCAGACCGGGATACTCTATGCCTTTCAAAGGGGCTATGATATTGTGATTCAAGTGGACGGTGACGGTCAACATGATCCTCGTTTTATTGAAAAATTATTAACGCCTCTTTTAAGTGAGGAATGCGATATCGCCATAGGAAGTCGTTTTCTTGATCCCTTTGCGGGATATCGGTCCTCTTTTATCAGGAGAATAGGCATTAATTTTTTTGCTGTCTTGATCAGTTTCTTAACGGGTTGTCCGGTGACGGATCCCACATCTGGATTTCGTGCGATGAATCGAAAAGCGATTAAAGTTTTTTCGGAGTATTATCCGATTGATTTTCCTGAGCCGGAATCGATTATGGTTGCAAAAAGAATGGGTTTGCGTATTCAAGAAATTCCTGTTGAAATGCGAAAGCGTCTCGCAGGTATAAGTTCTATTCGGTATTGTAAAACATTTTATTATATGATCAAAGTAACCTTTGCGATCCTTTTGGATAAACTTAAGAAAAAAGGGAAGGGAGATTGATATGAATGCAAGAGTTTTATCTATTTGTCTTTCGTTTGCAATTTTTGTTTTTATTCTGAATCTTGTAAGACAAGAAAAGATGACATTCAAATATGCTTCAATCTGGATTGTCATGGCATTGATAGCCATTATTCTGTCTGTCTTTGATCAGTTTCTTTTTCGAATTTCTTCTTTATTGGGATTTGAGCTTCCTAGCAATTTTATTTTCTTTAGCTGTTTTTTAGGTGTTGTTTTTTTAAGCCTCCTTTTAACTATTTTTCTCTGTCAACAGAATGAGCGTAATGATAAAATTGCGCAAAAGTTGGCATTATTGGAAAATGAAGTTCAAGAGTTAAAATCGCGAGATAACGGATAGGGGATTGAAATATGCCCGAAACAAAAGAGACTGATTGGAATAATTTTTGGGGACAAAACGGGTCCCAAAAGTATACACACATCAGTTGGTCTAAAAAAAGGATATTAGAAATATGTGCGCCTTATCTTTCGGCCCCAAGCACCGTTTTGGATGCAGGATGCGGAAGCGGATTTTTTTCAAAGGTTTTTTGTGATCAGGGTCTTCAAGTCATCTCTTGTGATTATTCAGATATGGCTCTTGAGATGACAAGAAAGAAAACAGAGAATCGTACGATGATTCTCAAGGCTGATCTTTTATCAGAAGATTTATTGCCATTGGTGGAACAAAAATGCGATCTTATTTTTTCAGATGGACTTCTTGAGCATTTTTCCACAGATGAACAGGGGAAGATTCTCACAAATTTTCGTTCGGTTTTGAAGGATGATGGAGTTGTCATTACTTTTGTTCCTAATCTATTTTCGCCTTGGCAAATTATTCGTCCGTTTTTTATGCCAGGAATTAAAGAGAGGCCGTTTTTACTGGACGGTTTAAAAAAGATTCATAAGATGAATGGTTTCAACATCTTTCATTCCGGAGGAATAAATGTTGTGCCTTTTGCGCTTTCGCCGGATAATTTTTTAGGATCTTATTTAGGTATGATTCTCTATTGTATTGCAAAAAAAGAAAGTTAACTTTTGATTCGGAACAAAACATATTGAAAATAAATAAGATACGATCTTAATGAATTGAGGAAAAAACAATAATGCTTGATTTGAAAAAAAGTATCATCATTCCTGCCTATAATGCTGAAGGGACTATCCAAAAGACCATTGAATCTCTGAAGCAGCAAGAGGGTGTTGATCATTATGAAATCATAGTTGTTGATGACGGATCAACGGATCAAACAGCAGATATCGTCAAATCATTTCCAGAAGTTAAATATCATTATCAAGAAAATGCAGGACCGGCGGCTGCCAGAAATTACGGAGCTAAAAGTGCCGATGGAGATATCCTTTTTTTTACAGATGCGGACTGTATTCCCCATCAGGATTGGATCAAAAATTGTCTTCCCCCTTTTGCTGACAATAACATTGCTGTCGTTTGCGGAAGTTATGGGATTTCAAATCCGGAATTTTTGTTGGCCACATGCATCCACAAAGAGATTCTTTTTAGACACAAGCATCTTATGCCTTTTTATCCAAGGGTTTTTGGAAGTTACAACTTTGCTATCCGAAAAAAGATTTTTGATGAAGTTGGGGGTTTTGACGTCGGGTATCGTCATGCAAGCGGGGAAGATAATGACTTGAGTTACAAAATCTTAAAGAAGGGTTGCAAGATTTATTTTGAAAAAAATGCACTGGTCGACCATACACATCCGACAAGCATACTGAAATATTTGATGGAACAAAACCGCCACGGATTTTGGCGTGCCCGGATGTACAGCGCACACCCGTCGATGATGAAAGGTGATGATTACACCTTTTGGAAAGATGTCGTCGAGGTCCTTGGGGTGTTGTTCCTTTTTGTTCTTTTTCTCGCAAGTTTTTTAACCGATGTGATTCCTTTTGTGGTTTTGCTAATAACGCTCTTTTTTCTGATGGAGATGGTTTTTGGCATTATCCTATCAGGCTCCCTTTTAAAAGGAGCCTTTTTTAGCCTTATTATGATTCTTAGAAGTTTTTTTCGAACTTTTGGATTTCTCCTCGGAATTTTTAGTAATTTTGGCTCAAAAGCGGACAAAAAACACTAAAAATTGTCTGCTTCAAGAGACTCTGCTGTCAAAAATTTCTTCCATTTTTTTCCTCAGAAATTATACAGGATTTTTGAAAAAGAAAGCGCTTTAAATTCGTCTATATTGAATTTTTGTAAAAATAGGGCTACCGAATTCTTTTGAAAATCTTTCATGCCGCTTAAGCCTGTTTTTAGGCACTAAATCTTAAATCCCTCAAATACAATATTTTGTGACTTCTAAAAAGTCATTTTGCATGAATTTTTCTGATTTTTCAAAAAATTGTCACCCAAAAAAGCGTATTTTTTTTTCTCCTCGAGGATTTCCCTCTAAATTTCCTCCCAAAAGAGAAAATTTTTGAATTAAATATATGATACGTATAGTAGTTATGATAAAATTATCACATAAAAATAAATTTGTATTTTACTAATAAAATATTTTATACTTATATAAGAAGATAACATAGAATTATGGCCTATTATTCAATATTAGGATTTAATAGAGAACCATTTTCAACCAGTCCCGACCCCGCTTTCTTCTACCTCACCAAAGAGCACGACATGGCTCTTACAAACATCCTCATCGAACTCCACCTAAAAAGAGGCTTATCTGTTATATTCGGTGATGTTGGAACCGGCAAAACCAGCCTATCCCGTATGCTTATCCAAGAGCTCAATAAACGGGGTAATATGCTTTTTCATATAATCCTTAATCCTGTTTTTCAAGATGAAAAGCAATTTCTCACATCTTTACTCAAAAATTTCGCTGTGGATATGGGGACTTCTATTGATTGGGGACAAGCGGATATCTTGGAGTTGCGCGACACGTTTGAAAAATTTTTAATCCAAAAAGCAGTGGAAGAAAAAAAGGCCGTTATCCTCATTATTGATGAGGCCCAAAAGTTGGATATGGGGGCATTAGAAACACTGCGCATTCTTCTTAATTTTGAAACCAATGAACACAAGCTTTTACAACTGGTATTGTTGGGTCAAGTGGAAATGTATTCCAAACTTGTAGATATGCCCAACTTTATGGATCGTATCAGTTTTAAATATACATTGAATCCTTTGGATGCAAAAGAAACCAAGGAGCTGATTCAATATCGTATTAGTGCGGCTGGATACGACAGCAGGATGGAACTTTTCTTGGATGAAGCAATTGGTGAAATCTATAATTATACAAGGGGGTATCCCAGAAAAATTACAAAACTCTGCCACCAGTCACTCAAAGAATTGATTTTACAAAACAAAAAACATGTTGATCGCGTTTTGATCAGGGATGTTATTGAAAAGGAAGAGCAGTTCAGGAGAGGAGGGATGATTATTGGCCAGTCCATGAAAGAACCATATGGCCATGAATATAGAAAGGGATGAATACCATGAAACAAAAAATTAAAAAATTCTCAAGGGGGAGAATAGAAGGTAATGGCAAAAGAAACTGCTGAACAAAAACTACTTAAGTTGATTGAAGCGACTGATTCACAAGAGAAGGCATCCGCTCAGAGTGATCAGCCTTCAGCTACAGCAGAGGCACAAAAGGTCTTTGATTCCGTTAAAAGCGTAGGCGTCCCCGCAGTTCCCCTCCCATCACCAGTAAGCAATGTTCTCTCTCTATTAAGTAGTCCTGCCTCTCTCACTCAGGTTATATCAAACTTTGGATTAAAAGAAATCAATAAGATTATGATGATAGGCATTCTATGTATCATTGTCTTTTTCTCCCTTGATTTTTCCAGGAACATGAAATTATCTGCCGAAAGTGTCTACTTTGCTATTGAGGAAAGCATTATCGGGGTTACGGATGGTCTATTGCCGACGTTCAAAGATATCAGTGAATATGTTGCTATTGTTAGCCGAAGAAATATTTTTCATCCATTTGAGCGAAAAGTGGTCAAACAAGAAGAAGTGCCGGAAGAACTTAAAGGCAAGGAAAAAATTGTTGTCAAAATCAAAGATTTGAAGTTGGTCGGAATCTCTTGGCTGGATACGCCTGAATCTGCTTCTGCGATGATTGAAAACACCACAAGCGGGGTTACTCAGTTCTTGAAAATGGGGGATAGAATTCAAGGCGTCACCATTAAGACTATTTATTCAGATAGTATTGTTGTTGGATTTGAAGGTGAAGAAATGGAAATGCAATTATGAAAAAACTTACTCTCAATTTTTGGTTAAAATCTAATTTTTATTTTTTAATAGTCATACTCCTACTCAGTAGTCCTTGGGCTTTATGGGCTCATGCTCAGGTTCCTGAGGGGACGGGGCAAGAACCGAAAACACAAGGGGTCGCAGAAACTTTTCCAGGAGGTAGTTCGGCAGCACCTGATTTCCCCTTAAGGAGACCGACTATAAATCGGCGAAAGCAGATCCTAGTTGAAAAAATAACAGAGAACCTTGAAGATCGATTGTCTCGGCATATCACTTTAGATGTGCGTGAAATGAATGTTGTGGATGTCCTGAAATTCCTGGCTCTCAAAGGGGATTTTAATTTGGTGACCAGCAGTCAGGTGCAGGGAAGGGCAACATTGTATCTGAAGGATGTTTCTATTTACGATGCGCTGGATATTATCTTGATCGCCAATAATCTAGCGTATCATCTGGAGCATGACATTGTCCATGTCATGTCGGCCGTAGAATATGAGGCTATGTTAGGGAAAAAATTCAATGACAAAAATATTGTAGAAATCATTCGCCTTCATTATGCAAAACCAAGCTATGTTTTGGCGACTCTCGAAAGCCTAAAGAGCGGTTTGGGTAGAATCATCATTGATGAGGACACAGGTTCCGTGGTCATGATCGATACTCCCCAATCCATCAAAAAGATGAAAACGGCTATTGACGAAATGGAAGCGCCTTTTAAAGAAGTTGTTTATCAATTGCAATTTGCCAAAGCCGATGTCGTTGCCGAAAAGCTCAGGTCAAGGATCGATGAAAATGCGGTTGGCACCATCACTGTGGATGAAAGATCAAACAAGCTGATTGTGCGCGCCATACCCGGAAGAAGAAAAGAGGTTGAGATCTTGATTAAAGATTTGGATACACCCACCAAAGAGGTTTTGATCGAGGTGCGGGTTTTGCAGGTTGTTTTTAAACCGGAATATGATTTTGGGATTGATTGGAGATTGAATTTTGAAGATAGTAGTAGCATCTGGTTAAGGCGTATGAATTTTAGAACCATTATGCTGAATGATAGTGGTACAAGTTTGAGTAGTGATCTGGCGACTAATTACGGCCGGATTGGGATTGGGGATATCGATGTGAATAAATTTGAAACAGCCATAAGAGCATTGAAACAGGTCAGCGATACAAGGATCCTATCCAATCCTAAACTTCTTGTGACCAACAATGAAGAAGCCAAGATCCATGTGGGGGATACAGTGCCTTACATTATTTCCACGACTTCAGGAACAGGGGATAATGCAATCACCTCCGAAGATGTGCGTTTTGTAGATGTAGGGCTCAAACTCAATGTTACGCCAACGATTAGTGATAATGGTTTTGTTTCGATGAGCTTAAAACCGGAAATTTCAACTGTCACGACTTCTATCAGTTCGCAAGGAGGAGGCATCCCACAGGTTAATAAAACGTTAGTTGAGACGACTGTGATGGTCAAAGACGGGTTTACGATTGTATTAGGAGGCTTAAGAAAAGACAACAAAGTGCATATTACCAAAGGGATTCCTTTTCTTATGGATATTCCTTTTATGGGGAAATTATTTAGAAACGAATCCGATAGCATTGAAGTGACCGACACGATTATTTTTATCACTCCCCATATTCTAACAGGCGCAGAAGATTATCGAAAATATAAGGGGGAATTAAAAGAAGCGAGTGATTATGAATTTGAAAGTAAAAAAGACTTAATGGTTTCTAAGCCGAAACGTTTGGAGCTGAAAAAATGAATAGAAAGAAAATAATTTTAAAAACAAATCTTCTTCTATTAGGGATGACGTTTTTAGGGATGTCCTGCAGATTCTCTTTCGCACAAGAAACAGTTAACACCGAAGATGAGGTTTTTGTTATCGAAACGGGTTTAGATATTGAACAATCATCATTCGCGGAGGATACAGAAATCATACTTCCTCAAGAAAGTCCTCCTATGAAACCGATGGCGAATTTAGGAGAAACGGGATTGTCAACTGAATATCAAGAATCGATGCAGAGGCACAAGGATGGATTGAATGAAGAGCAGATCATTTTGCTTAACCGAAGCTTGAAAAGGCTTATTGAGGAGAATGAGGAACTCTTGAAACAAAACAATGCTTTGGATCGGCAATTAAGGAACATCCGTGGGCAGAGGACTATTGAGACCAATCGTTTAGAGAATTTGACCCAAGAAAGGGATGGCTATAAAGAGCGGATGGAGGAAATAACCGGTCTTAAAGAACAAATAGAAAAGGATGTTTTGGACTATAAGGATCGGCAGAAAGGAAGAGAGAAGTGGTTGGAAGAAAAGATTGCGGATTTAGAAGGACAATTAGCTCAGGCCGAAGAAACAATCCAAAGGGGAAGCCTTCTTGGCTATCATAAAGTGTTTGATAAAAAGGATAAAAGGCAGGCCGAATTATTGGAGGCGATAGAAATCCTTGAATCGGATAAGATTTTTGAAAAAGCAGAGAGAAGTAAAGAGGAAGTGATTTCTATGATCGAGAATATCAATAAGAAGAAAGAGAGATTAAGAATCGATGAGGCAAAGATTCATTACAACATGGGGAATGTCCTTTTTAAACGAGGGCAATATTCCAAAGCCATCAAGGAGTATAAAAAAGCATTATCGTTGACGCCCCATGATGCCAATGCGCATTTTAATTTGGCTTTAATAAGTAGTGACTATATGAGGGACTATAAGGCGGCCGCCAAACATTATCGGGAGTATTTGATTTTAAATCCTGAGGCGGAGGACGAAAATCTGGTGAGAGAAAAAATCATTGAAGCAGAAATGTATATTAAGTCCTACATTCCTTCAAGCATGGAGGATGATGTCAAAAGAAATGATACGTTTTATGTGCAGTGACCATGTTGTGACAGTTTTTAGAAAGCAGAAAGCTTTCTTGCAATAGATTTTATGACAGGCAGAATGATTGATAAAAAATTGAGTATCCACAAATTGTTGTGGGGAATTTTCTTCATCTTTGTTATTTGTGGATTTTGTTCTGCTCCTGCCTTTGCGCAATACACCGGTGGTGGTTATGACGGTGGCGATGTTGGAACTTCCGAACAAGAAACAGCCCAAAGCAATGATGACTCACCAAGTTACCTAACATTTAGTGATGATACAGCCGGATATTATGGTGTGATGGACCAGAGAGTCTATGGCTATCTGGATGAGGGAGATAGCCTGGGAGTTATTGTCAAAGATGCTCAGGGAAACACCATCAATGAAGATACGACAACCGTAACCCTATCAATCGCTTTTACCTCAGAGCCTGGGGCCACTTTAGGGGGAACCCTTTCCGATACTTTTACGGATGGGGTTGCCTCCTTTTATGGAAATGATGTGTATATCGACCTTCCTGGAACTTTTGCTCTTAAAGCAACATCTACCGTTCAAGAAATCAGTGTTGAAGGTCTTTCCAACACATTTGAAATTTATACCCATTATCTTACCTTTATCTATCCGCCTTTAACAAACGGGATTCCGGATGCCGCACCCGGTGTTGACTTCTCGCCTCAACCCATCGTTGTTGTTATGGATGCCTTGGGAAACAGCTCAGATAGCTTTGAGGATCATGAGATTGAATTGGAAATTTATTCGGATACCTCAGGTAGTGGAACCTTAAGTGGAACAGGAATTCTTC
>Ga0272441_10004717_pt1 | contig 24370 bp, 21 predicted proteins | sample SSMProp6N_FD_193582 | JGI IMG/M metagenome (GOLD analysis project Ga0272441, IMG submission 193582) | Marine sediment archaeal communities from Little Sippewissett salt marsh, Falmouth, MA, United States - SSM-Prop-6N | ecosystem: Environmental > Aquatic > Marine > Wetlands > Sediment ...
TTGAAACGGACTTTTACTATAAGACATTCAGGAATGAACTTTCATTATATCCTGAGAAGCCGGTGAAGCTGATAATTGGCGACGAGACAGAATTTCCGAAAGACACGGAATTTTCACTCACCTACCTGGGTGATAATAAGTTTAATATTGAATGTACACATTCTTATCATGACTTCCATGAAACTGTTCTATTTGGACAAACCATTGAATCACCCTGGGGTGAATTTCGCATTGAATGCCTTAATCCTGAATGGTTCAATTATAATCAGGATCAGGAGTTCTATTTTGTGATTCACAGCCCCACCTCCCTTGTAAATTACTTCAACAGGAGGATAGACGTGGATCTATTGTCGAGGTCAGGATCAATACTGGAAGTAAGTATGCTCGGGACAAACAGGGTGAGGGATGTCGATTTTATTAATAAACTACTGGAAGTTTTCCAGGACATTTCGCTGGACAAAAAGAATACAGAAGCTTTAAGAAGAATACAGTTCATTGATGAACAGATTGTTGGTATATCTGATTCCCTGCTTATCACTGAGAATAGACTGCAGGATTTCCGTTCTGCAAACAGGGTAATGGACCTTTCTGCACAGGGTCAGTCAATAATAGAAGAATTAACTCGTCTTGAAGGTGAAAGGGCCAACCTTAACCTTGAGGCTGATTATTACGATTACCTTGCTGACTACCTGGCCAAAGATATAACGCAGGAATTACCTATTGTACCGATAAGTATGGGGATTAATGATCCGGGTCTTACCAGGCTGGTTGAGAACCTTGCTGATCTGCAGGGACAGTTACTCAATGAAGGAATAGGTGAGATGAACCCCATGCAGAACCTCCTGCAACAGAGGATTAGCAGCACCAAAGATGCATTGCTTGAAACACTCAATGGGCTGCGGAGAGCAAATAGCCTGGCAATATCTGAGAATCAGGAACAGATTGCCAGGGTTAACAGACAGGCTGCTGCCCTGCCTGGCACGGAGAGACAACTCCTGGGTATTGAAAGACAGTTCAGGCTGAACGATGAACTATACACCTTCCTGCTTGAGACCAGGGCTGAACAACAGATGCAGAAAGCATCAAATACTGCTGATAGCGAGATTATCGATGCTGCGAGAGAAGTATATAGTTATATCGTGTCACCTAATCCACTAAGAGTATATTTTGTTGCGATGTTTGCAGGCGCCGGGTTACCCTTCCTGATAATATTCTTATCCTTAATGCTAGATAAAAGACTCAAAGAAGAGGATGTAAGGAAGATCAAGACTATTCCTATTGTGGGAAATATACCTCATAGTACCAGTAAAACAAATACCGTTGTATTAAATTATCCCAATTCGGGAGTAGCCGAAGCTTATCGTATGCTAAGGTCAAAATTGCAGTTCTATACGCAGGAGACTAAAACTTCAGTAACACTGGTAACGTCGTCAATGCCCAAGGACGGTAAAACACATACGGCAATAAACCTTGCATCGGTATACAGTCTGTTGGGAAAGAAAACAATCCTTGTGGGATTTGATCTAAGGAAGCCAAGGATATTTGAAGATTTTAATCTCGAAAACCACAAGGGTATTTCCACATGGCTGATAGGTAATGATAAGCTCGAGGATATAATACAGGAAACCTCTTTTGAGAACCTCTCGGTTATTACAGCCGGACCTGTTCCTCCTAATCCCTCAGAACTTACGGCACGGGAGAAGACAGCTGAATTATTCCAGCTCTTGAAAAAGAAATATGATATTATTATAGTTGACTCTTCCCCGATTGGATTTATATCTGACACAGTCCATATTGCTTCCCAGGCAGACGTTTGTCTGCTGGTGGTCAGGCCAGGGCAAACCCTGAGAGATATGCTTGACACAACTATAAAGGAAATGAATGTCAACGGTTTCAAAGGAGTAGGATTGGTGATAAATGATATTCAATCAGATAAAAAACATTATGGTGATAAATACGGTTATACGGATGAAAAGAAGAAATCAAAAATGCGACCTCTGAAAATGTCCAAACTCATTCCACAAAAAAGCAAGGAAACAGAAACTCAACAAACATAATTCTTTTTAATCAATAGTCTTAATTATCATCCATATTTATGAATCCTTATCTGATTGATCTTCCAAAGTTTCTGGATAGTCGTGGAAATCTGTCATTCATTGAGGAGGATACACATTTACCATTTAAGATAAGACGCGTTTACTGGATTTCTGATGTCCCAGGAGGGGAATTAAGGGGAGGTCATGCATTCAGGGAAACAGAGGAAATGATTGTGGCACTATCAGGTAGCTTTGATGTAGTACTACACGATGGTGTGAAAGAATATAAATATTCTCTGAACAGGTCGTATTATGGTGTATTTGTCCCCAAAATGATGTGGCGGATGCTTGAAAATTTCTCAACAAATTCCCTTGCCTTGATTATTGCTTCAACTGATTATGATGAGGATGATTATATCAGGGACTTTAAAGAGTTCAAGAATCTGAAAATCAGGTGAATAAATTTGTAGTGGATATTCATAGCTGTAGTGTTGTGGAGTTGATAAAAATACACAACCGTGCCGGCAATATCACGATTATTCAGAATGGCGGTCATCAACCATTTGATGTCAGAAGAGTATACTACCTCTATGATGTTCCAGGTGGTTCAGAGAGGGGAGGTCATGCACATAAAGAATTGTATCAGCTTGTAGTGGCGGCCAGCGGCTCGTTTGATGTGATACTTGATGATGGGACAAACAAAAAGATCATTCAGCTGAACAGACCTAATTTCGGATTACTAGTAGTTCCGGGGATATGGAGAGAAATAGTTAACTTCTCTTCAGGCGCTATCTGCCTGGTACTGGCATCAGATAAATATAAGGAAGACGATTATATAAGGGATTATTCAGAATTTAAAACAATGAAAAAGTCCGGAGATGTTGATTGATGTAGATACGAAAGAATACAGAAGATTTTTTCCTTCTGACCCGCATCCATTTGTTTCTGAATCATTTATTGAGCTCAATAAAGTAAAAACTGAAAAGATAATCCGACTCGTTGAGGATAGCGGTAAACCCGCAATGGGTCTGGTTGCCGGTATAAAAGACGGGAAGATCCTTTCGCCCTTCTCAGCTCCTTTTGGAGGCTTTCATTTTCGCAAGGATATAATGTATATAAGTGAAATGGATAATTACATCTCTTCATTGAGGGAGTATATTATATCCCAGGGCTTAATGGGAATGGAGATCGTGTTGCCACCGGATATCTATCACCTTACTTTTAATGCCAAGGCTGTCAGCTCATTGATGCGCAATGGATTTCAACCAATGCTTCCTGAAATTACCAACTGGGTAAATCTGGGTCTTTTTAACGGTAAGTTTATGCAGAGAAATAGCAGGGAATACTACCGTCAGGCATTAAGAAATAAACTTTCTTTTAATATAGTTTCTGACCAGGAAGACAAGAAGCTGATTTATGATCTTATCCGTGAGAACAGGGCAAAGTTTAACCGTCCTATATACATGACGTTTGAAGATATGTTGAGTATGGAAAGCTTATGGCCTGTGGATTATTTTCAGGTATCCTCGGAAGATGGCGCGATGGTGGCTTCAGCTATATTCTATAGAAGCCATCCTGATATATGTTATGCTGTATTCTGGGGTGATAATGAAAAGGGCAGACCGTTAAGGGCAATGGATTATTTAGCTTTTGAGCTCTGGTCTTTTTATAAGGAGCTGGGGTATGAATATATTGACCTGGGGATCTCCACCGAAAATGGTAATCCTAATGAAGGCCTGCTGCGATTCAAGGAAAGTCATGAATCAACATCTTCATTGAGATATAGATTTGTCTGGGAAGCAGTAACTCAACAATAAAAATATATGTAAATGTTTGTCCTTAATCCGGATCAATATAGTCTGCCCTGCTATAGAATAGGCCCTTTTCAAACAAAGGATCTGTCAATAAATCATTGCCTGCCGGATAGTGATCTTATAGATGACTATCTAAAAGAGAGGTTCAGCGATAAAGACTTCATATATACTTATAATGGACGTTTGGCTATTAACATCGCTTTAGGTTTGTGCAAGCTAAAAAAAGATGACGTTGTAACAATCCTGACAACCACTGAAAATTTTTATATAAGCGGTTGTGTGACAAGTGAAATAGAGAATTATTGTAAATGGTCGCGTAAGATACTGCCTGAAACCAAAGTCTTACTTGTTAACCACGAATTCGGATATCCTTACAGGAATCTGCCGGAATTAAGAAAATACAACCTGCCTATAATTGAAGATTGTGCGCATTCATTCTTTTCTTTGGACGATCGCAATACTATTGGCAATATAGGTGATTTTGTGATTTACAGCTTTCCCAAAATGTTTCCCTTACAAATAGGGGGATTACTTGTATCAAATATAAGTGGTCAACTGGAAAAGAAGAACCAGATTGGTGTTGATGAGCTGAGGCATGTGAAAAATGTTCTTTCGGCGCAAATAAAAGCTAAAGATAATATCATCAGTACCAGAATTTCAAATTATAAATATCTACTGGAAAAATTTCAAACTCTGGGTTTCACTGGAAGATATCAATTAAGCGAGGGAGACGTTCCGGGCGTTTTTATGTTTAAAACAAATGATCATACACTGGATCTGCCCGAATTGAAAAAGTATTATTATGCACATGGTGTTCAGTGCAGCGTGTTTTATGGAGAAGAAGCATTTTTTATCCCTGTTCATCAGGCATTGAGTCAACAGGATATGGACTACTTTTATGAAATAATAATGTCATTTATTAAATAAGTCGATGTATGAAATATGCTAATATTCACTTGGGCAAAGACGTAGAAATAGATCCTTCTTCATCCATCAATAATGTTATTATTGGTGACAGAGTAAAAATAGCCAAGCGGTGCAGTATTTATGGGGGGCCGGATAATCAGCTTGAGTTAGGTGCTGATTCATATGTTGGAATGAATAGTATATTAAATGGTTTCAAAGCTAAATTAAAAATAGGGATGAATGTCAGTATAGCTCAGAATGTAAATATTATGGTGGATTCAGGTCCAAATGCATCAGCGGCAATGCAGAAGATTTTTCCTATAGAAGAAGGACCAGTACACATCGGGGATAATAGCTGGTTAGGGGCAAACGTAATTATTATGCCAAATGTTAGTCTTGGTGAATATTGTATTGTTGCAGCTAACAGTTATGTAAAAAAATCATTCCCTGAATTCTCAATTATTGGCGGTAATCCTGCTAAGCTGATAAGGTATTTTACTGATGAGGAAAAGGCAACAATTCTGGAAGTATGATAAAGTTTCTCGATATACAAAAGATTACTGCAAGTTTCGAACCTGAAATATTAAATGCTGTCACCCGTGTTCTTAAGGGGGGATGGTTCATGTTAGGTGAAGAGTGCAAGGAATTTGAAAAAGAATTTGCTGTATATGTTGGATCACAGAATTGTATCGGTGTTGGGAACGGGCTGGATGCCCTCAGATTAATTTTTAAGGGGTACATTGAATTAGGTATTATGAGGGAGGGAGACGAAGTAATTGTACCCGCAAATACATACATAGCCTCAATCCTGGCAATAACCGACAATCGTCTGACGCCTGTACTTGTTGAACCTGACATTAATAACTATAATTTAGATATTCAGCTTGTTGAACAAAATATTACCCCGCGTACACGAGCTATTATGGTAGTTCATCTCTATGGTCAGGCCTGCTGGTCCAGGAAACTCAAAGAACTTGCTGACAAATATAGTCTTAAGATTATTGAAGATAATGCACAGGCAGCAGGAGCAAGGATAGAGGTGAGCGATGAGCGGAGAGCGATGAGTGGTATCCGTAAAGCGGATATGGCAGGAGTTAAAGATAAGACAGTGTACAGAAGAACGGGTTCGCTTGGTGATGCGGCCGGTCACAGCTTCTATCCGGGCAAGTGCCTGGGCGCATTGGGTGATGCCGGAGCCATCACAACTGATGACAGTGAGCTAGCCGGAGTGATAAGAGCGCTGTCAAATTATGGCTCTTCAAAGAAATACGTTAATGATTACCTTGGTCTGAATTCAAGACTGGATGAGATCCAGGCAGCTGTCCTTCGCGTCAAGCTTCCACGTCTTGACAGAGATAACCAGCAGCGACGCGAAATAGCTCAATTATATATTGATAATATTAGCAACACTGATATAATCCTTCCTCAAACCAGCAACCAGAAACCAGCAACCATCAATAAGGATCATGTCTGGCACCTCTTTGTAATTCGTCATTATAATAGAGACAAGTTGCAAAAATTCCTGGCTGAGAAGGGCATTCAAACCCTTATTCATTATCCAATCCCACCTCATAAACAAAAGGCATACAAAGACTTGAATTATCTTTCTCTCCCAGTCACTGAGAAAATACATAAGGAAGTGCTCAGTTTGCCAATAAGCCAGGTAATTCCACCGAATGAAGTTGAAAAGATTATTACATTAATTAATCAGTTCCAGACTTAGTGAGTAAAAACCATAACCATTCTGACAGGGTACCAGGTAAAGATAAGCCAGAAGCAGAAGACCTGGAAGGTATATCGCTGGATCAGCAGGAAATAACCTTTACACCGGAGCGGGAAGCAGAAAATCCTGAACAATCTTCTTATCGTCAGATATTTAAAGCAACTTCATTATTTGGAGGAGTTCAGGTGTTCCAGATACTTATTGGTATCGTCCGGATCAAGTTTGTGGCAGTACTGCTCGGTACTACCGGTGTTGGTATCATAGGTCTGCTGAATGCACCGATAGATTTAATCATTTCAATAACCGGGCTCGGAATATCTTTCAGTGCTGTGCGGGATATTTCCGAGGCCAGTGGATCGGGTGATAAGAAGAATATTGCGGTGGCTATTAAAACGCTGCGTCGCTGGGCATGGTTTACGGGTCTGCTGGGAGCAATTATCACCCTGTCACTTGCCCCCCTATTAAGCCAGTGGTCATTCGGCAACCGTGAATATACCTGGGCTTTCATATGGCTTTCGGTTACTCTATTACTGTATGCCATCAGTCAGGGACAACGTGCAATACTTCAGGGTACACGCAGGTTGAAGGATATGGCAAAAGCAACTGTTATCGGCTCGGCCATTGGTCTGGGAACCTCAATACCTTTATATTACTGGTTCGGCATAAAAGGTATCGTGCCGGCTATGATTATTACTGCTGTTACAGCACTGATTTTATCCTGGTACTTTTCAAGAAGGGTGAAAATTGAAGATATTGAACTGACAGTAAGGCAAACTTTCAGGTCAGGGCTTAACATGGCAAAACTTGGTATATCCATGACACTTGCAGGGTTTGTTGCTTCTCTTTCAAGATATATCGTTAATGCATTCATCAGTAACTTGAGTGGTGTTGACCAGGTTGGATTGTATAATGCAGGATGGGGAGTCGTAGGCCAGTATACTGCGGTTATTTTTGCCGCAATGGCAACGGATTATTTTCCTCGTCTATCTGCCATACAGGCTGACAATGAAAAGGTAAAAGAACTGGTAAAGCAACAGGCCGAAACAGCTGTGCTTATAATGACACCTCTTTTAGGACTTTTAATAATTGCAATGCCTCTTGTTGTAAGAATTCTTTATACCCCGGCTTTCATGCCTATCGTTTTATTTGCCAGTCTCACATTGCTTGGTATGCAGTTTAAGGCAATATCATGGGCATTGGGATATGTATATCTTGCAAAAGGGGATGGTCGATTATTTCTGATACTTGAAATAATTTCAGGTGCTATTATACTGGGCCTTAATCTGGTTTTCTATTATTTCTATGGCCTGAATGGTTTGGGGGTCTCATTCATTTTGTCCTATTTTGTGGGTATAATTCTCGCCTACAGCGTCTTGAGATGGAAATATAGTTTTAGTTTTCCAAGAAAGTTTTATGGAAAATTAATTATCGCATATGGTTTTGTAGTGGCCACCTTTTTAACCATATTTATTCCTGACACTTTGTATAAATATATTGCAGGTATTCTGGTGTTAATGGGAGCGTCTGTATTCTCATTGCTCAGGCTTAATGAATTAATGGATCTTAAGGCACTGATAAGAGGTTTCATTAAGAGATGATATATATTCATACTTTAACTTTTATGAAGTTTAATAGCATTTTTCCTCTATAGATAATTTATATCTCTATGGGTTCTCTTGTTTCAGTTATCGTTGCGACATATAATTCAGCCTGTTTTATTGAAGAAACTCTTGAAAGTATATCAAAACAATCGTGGAATGAATTAGAACTAATTATTACTGATGATTGCTCCGGGGATGATACCGTTGAAGTATGTCGCAACTGGCTTGGTAGTAATGATAATAAAGAAAGGTTTTTACGTACTGAGATTATTAAATCAGAAAAGAATACGGGTGTCTCGGCTAATGCTAACAGGGGCTTAAGGGCAGCTACTGGCAATTGGATAAAATTTTTAGCTGCTGATGATACTCTTAAGCCAAATTCTGTGAAAGACAACATGGAATATGTTGCTTCAAGGCCCGAAATTAAAGTGCTGCTATCCTGCATTGAGATTTACAGGGATACATTTGAGCGTCAAAATCTACTTAAGAAAACACCTGAGGATGCATATAACCAGAATAGCATCATGGCACCTGACAGATGCGCTGACTCTCAGTATAAAATGTTATTATTGGATGACAGGATACACTATTCACCTTCAATGTTTATTCACAGGGAGACAATTATCAAGGTAGGAGGTTTTGATGAAAGGTTCAGACTTCTTGAAGATTACCCCTTGTGGTTAAATCTTACAAAGAATGGTTATAAACTTTACTTCATGGATAAGACAACCGTTAATTACCGCAGTCATGCAAAGGCTATTAACAATACAGGGTTTAATTTCCTGGTCAATCCAAATTATTTTAAACAGAGAGAAGTTAGAAAAGTATACACATATCCAAACCTGCCGACTGACGTAAAACTGAATCAACAATTCACCTGGTATTCGTCACAAATATTCAGATGGGAGTTTTTAAACAAGAATAGAACACCAAACCGTATACTTTATTTTTTGTTAACAGTATACATCAATCCATTTAAGTATTATTTATGGTTAAGAAAGAAGCTTAACAAGAATTTGAAGAGTAATGAGTTTTATAATTAGTTAACCTGATTAAGAAATCTTTTATTTTGTCGTTAAGCTTTACTTATCACGTTCAGCGAACAGCCTGCCGGTCATGATTAGACTCTCGATAATAGTTCCTATGTATAACGTTGAACCGTATGTTGAAAGATGTCTCCATAGTCTGGAAAAACAGGATATTCAAAAAAATGAATTTGAGATCATCTGCATAAATGACGGATCGCCGGATGACAGCAAAGAAGTAGTTAAACGCCTGCAGAAGGAATATGATAATATTATCCTGATTGACCAGCAGAATCAGGGGGTATCGCGTGCCAGAAACAATGGTATTGATAGAGCAAAAGGTAAATACCTGCTATTCATCGATCCCGATGATTATGTCGATAGCAATAGTTATGGACGTATTCTTAATAAGGCTGAAAAATATCAAGCCCAGGTTTCTTTTCTTGGTTTTACATTTCTCATGCAAAATGGAAGTATTTACAGGCAGGTATTAAATGAAAATCTGTCATCCAGCCTGTACAATGGAATTGAGGCATACTATCTTGCACGTGGGTATGGTCAACCGGATCCTGATCGCATGTGGGCTGTACTTTTCGAAAGGAATTTTTTCAATGGTAATAATCTTCGTTATTTGCCTGATGTCCCATACCTTGAGGATGGTGAGTTTATAGGACGGATCTTATGTCTGGCTGAACGTTGCATTTTTGATGGTTCTTCATTTTATCAAAGGACCACACGGCCCGGTTCAGCAACAAATTCGGAACTTTTCAGGTCGGAAAAAGCTATTAATGGCTTTTTGCTGGCAGCAGGAAATCTGAAAAAGTTTCAGGAGGAACGGGATCTTAATGAAAGACAAAAGATATTTTTAAATCAACCCATATGCAAGTTTGTACTGTTAGCTCTGAATTCAGCACTACAGAAACCTTATCTTAAGAATTATAAAAAAATTAGAAAGGTTTTATTTGGTAAAGGTTTTAAAAGAATTGACCTGAAAGGAGTCGATACGCCCTATACCTATTTCGTCCGTCTTTATAATAGTTATATGCCAGTATTTCTTTTAAGTGCTTTTTACCGGGGAGTTAAGGAAATACTTAAGAGTATGTTTACAGCCGACAGGCAGGGAAGCCAGAATCTATAATAATACCTTGTATATCATATAATACTTTATAACCACTGCTATGATTCCCTTTAACAAACCCCACCTTACAGGTAAAGAGATGCATTATATATACCAGGCGGTATATTCCGGTACGATTTCAGGAAACGGTATATATACCAAGAAATGCCAGGCTTTTTTCGAGGAGCGGTACGGGTTAAAGAAAGCCTTGCTTACCACCTCTTGCACTGATGCTCTTGAAATGTGTGCCATACTTGCAAACATTGAACCCGGCGATGAGGTTATTATCCCTTCATATACTTTTGTTTCAACAGCCCTGGCTTTTGTAAGGCAGGGTGCGAAAATTGTTTTTATTGACAGCCGTGATGACCACCCGGGTATTGATGAAGACAAAATTGAAGAATATGTTACAAAAAAAACCAGGGCTATTGTGCCGGTTCATTATGCTGGTGTTGCATGTGATATGGATAAAATAATGTCAGTTGCATCAAAATATAACCTGCTTGTTATTGAAGACGCAGCTCAGGCAATTGATGCGTCATATAAGGGACGACCACTTGGCAGCATAGGTCATCTGGCAGCTTTCTCATTTCACGAGACCAAGAACATTACTTCCGGAGAGGGAGGCCTCCTGGCCATTAATGATGAAAGGTTTATCAAAAGATCAGAGATAATATGGGAAAAAGGGACCAACAGGGCTGAATTCTATCGCGGGGAAGTTGACAAATATGGCTGGTGCGATACAGGATCCTCTTTTCTTCCTTCCGAAATCACTGCAGCATACCTGTGGGCACAGTTAGAAAACATTGAGGAAATCCAGAAGAAAAGGATAAATATCTGGCGGAGATACTATGAAGGACTTAAGGAATGGGCCCGGGCTAATGAAGTACAAATACCTGTTATACCTGATTATGCTTCCCAAAATGGTCATCTGTTTTATCTTGTTTACAGGAACGGAGAAACACGTAGTAAATTGATTGAAACACTGAAGAACAATGGTATACATGTTGTATTTCATTATTTGAGTTTGCACAAAAGCAAATTTTACAAAGAGATACATGGAAAGCGTGAAATACCTAATGCTGATCACTACACTGATGCACTGGTGAGGCTGCCATTATACTATGATCTGACAGACGAGCAGGTCAATAAAATTATTAAAGCTATCATACTGAGCTGAAATGCCAGAAAAAAATATCTCAATACTTCATATTGCGACAGACGAAAAGTTTATAAACGCTGCCAATTATATTTTTGAAAGAGCTTTTCCCGGATGTAATCATTTTGTTATTCGACGATCCAAATTTAACCGGAAACTGGAGCATGTGCAGAAAAAAGAGAATATACAGGTTGTCTTATATGATAACAACTTAGTAAAAAAGTTATCAGAAATGACCCTTAAATACGATTGCGTCTTTCTACATGGAATAAGTGCATATAATAGTACAGTATACCTTCGATCAGAGCAAAAAGAAAAGTTCGTAGGCATGCTATGGGGAGCAGAATTGTATACCAAGGAATACCTGCCCGATGATAAATTAGTTGGTGATTTAACCGCTGCGATAGAATTACCTGAACCCGGTTATTCATTTAAAGACAGAATCACAGAACTCGTCAGAAATATTATTTACTTTAAGCCATCAACCATTGAAGGCGCAACCAGGCTAGCCGCTTCAGAATTAAGCTACATTTCGACGTTACACGAGGAAGATTTTACTTATTTCAAAGACAGAAATTTGATTGCGGAAAAATGCCGGCATATTCCCTTTGCTTACTACCCCCTTGAGTTTATAATGAAAGGAAATGAATTATCGACTGTAAATGGAAATGATATCTTACTTGGTAATTCCGCATCTTTTACTAATAACCATATTGAAGCTCTTGAGATACTGAAAGGGATGGATACAGGTAACCGGAAAATCATTGTGCCGCTAAGTTACGGTAACTCAATGTATGCAGATTATATTCAGGAGAAAGGGATTGAATTTCTTGGTGAAAATTTCAGATCCCTGCGCAAATTTATGCCTTTGAATGAATATACATCAATAATCAGGAGTTGTGGAATAACGATAATGAATCATTACCGTCAGCAGGCTGAAGGGAACATTCTTACAATGCTATGGCTGGGAAGTAAAGTCTATTTGAATGAATCAAACACTTTTTACCAGTATCTGAAAAGAGTAGGTGCTGTGATATTTTCTATGGAAAGAGACTTTACTGAAGATAATTTGTCTGTTCTTGAAAATTTGTCCCCTTCCGAAATTAAGCATAACAGGGATATATTAAAAAAAGAGATTGGTGAAGAACGTATTATTGAGAGATTAAGGAATTCAGTCCGAAAATATTTTCTTTAGCAGATCTGATTAAATATGAGTGAGAGCAAGAGTCTAAAAATTTTATTGGTCAGCAGTGGGTTTTACCCTGAAATATCCCCCAGGAGTTACAGGGCTACAGAACTGGCGAAAGAACTGGTAAGGCAGGGGCATTTTGTTGCAGTGATAACCAGATACAGGGATCATGATTATTCTGATTTTCTGAAAGAGTATGACATTAAACTTAAAATGTGGGGCAAAGCAAAATTTCCCACGGTACCGGCCTTTAGGATAAAGCCTTTTTCAATCCTGAGCAGGGGATTATCAAGGATAATGATGGTTTTATTTGAATATCCCGCTATTGAAGAAATGTTTCGGGTAAAGAAAGTCCTAAGTGGTGAATCAGGTTATGACCTGATGATTTCTTTTGCTGTTCCTTATCCGATACAATGGGGGGTGGCATGGTCAAGGCCTGATAAGCACCCTGTTGCAGACAAGTGGATAGCTGACTGCGGGGATCCGTATATGGGTGATGTCCTTGATTCTTTCAGGAAGCCCTTCTACTTTAAATATCTGGAGAAAGGGTTTTGCAGAAGAGCGAATTTTATTACAATCCCTATTGAAAGTGCAAAACCTGCCTATTATGCTGAATTTCATGATAAAATAAGAATAATTCCACAGGGATTTGATTTTGACCTTACCGAAAGAGAAAACAATCAACCTGAAAATAAAGTTACTACATTTGCTTATGCCGGCGGATTCCTGCCTGGTGCTCGTGATCCCAGGCCTCTGCTTGATTATCTGCTGAACCTGGATTTACCCTTCAAATTCATGGTTTATACAAATAAGCCGGACATGATTAGTAGTTATAAGGATAAATTAAGGGGTAAACTCGAAATATCGGATTATATACCACGGGAGGAACTGCTGAAAGTACTGGCTACAATGGATTTTCTTGTCAATTTTGATAATAACACCACGCTTAATTCCCCCAGTAAGCTGATAGATTATACAATCGTAAACAGACCGGTATTAAATATTGAAAGGAACTTTAACAGTAGCCGTCTGCTTGAATTCTTAAACGGAGACTACAGGAACAGGATGCAACTGCCAGATGCAGAACAATATCACATAAAAAATGTCACACAGCTTTTTTTAGAGCTTTTAAAATCTTAAATTTCTTTCATGAATAGCGATATTTACTATACATCATATCCAGCATCTGCTTCCAATCCTCTGAAATACATGGTTCTATTTCTGCTATGGCCTTTCCTGGCTTTCATTACAGCTGTATTTAACTATAGCCAGAAGGATTCGAAAAAGGTTGTTTACATTTTCCTGATTTATTACGGACTAACATTTGTGCTGGGTGATGCAGGAGTCGATGCAGAACGATATGCAGCAGCTCTTCAGGACACTGCCGAATTGCCATTTTCAGATTTCTTTGCGATTGTTGGCGGACTGTATACAGATACGACAGTAGATATAATGCAACCACTGGTTACTTTTGTTGTATCACGGTTTACCACAAGTTATCATATTTTATTTGCAGTTTGGGCTGCTATTTTCGGATTCTTTTATTTGAAATCCATTAACCAGCTGCATAAAAAGTATGTTGAAAACCCGGGGTGGAATGCTTTTATCTTTATGGCTTTCTTTGTTTTTGTAATGCCAATTACAACACTGGGTGGAATCAGAATGCCTCTGGCAACATGGATATTCTTCTTAGGGGCTTATCACGTTATTATTGACCGTAATCCCAGGTATCTAATCCTGGCACTTTCTGCATCGTTGGTACATTGGAGTTTTATCTCAGCTAATGTGGTACTGTTCATATACTTTTTAGCCGGTAATCGCAATATGATTTACCTGCCTGTTTTAGCGGCATCCTTTATACTGCCTGGATTAATGACTCCTGTTTTTGAGTCATTAGCATACTCCCTGGGTGGTCCTATCCAGGATAGGTATGAGGGTTACGCTAATGAAATGTATATTGAAGGTATGCAGGAATCTTTCCAGGGCACTCCATGGTTCGTAACAATGGGTTCCACTCTTTGTTTTTACTTTTTTATCCTGGCAATTACAATTATTCAGCTTACGGATAATACACTCGTAAAAGATAAGACTCAAAGAAACTTATTCAGTTTTCTGTTGCTTTTCCTGTCATTTGTGAATTTTGGTAAAGTTATACCAACTTTTGGTGGACGATTTCAGGATACGTTCTTCCTCTTTGCTACATTATACTTATTCCTGTATTTCCTTAAAAAGCCAGGGAACAGATTAAGTTATCTTACATTGATAGGACTATTCCCGATGATTTTGTTTGCAGCTGTTATGCTCAGAGTAGGATCTGTAAGCATTAATGCCTGGCTTTTTGCTCCAGGATTAGGCTTCCCGTTAATTTTGCCAGGCATATCAATAGCTGAATTTTTGTTTTAAGTATTTAATTGTTGATGGCCAAAATCCCTTTTAAGCCGGATATTATAAGGAATTTATCAAATATTCCAGGATGGAAGACCAAAAGAAAACTTGTGGTACTGGAATCTGACGACTGGGGAAGTATCAGGATGCCATCAAGGCAGGCTTTTGAGAGTTTGCTCGAAGAAGGCATTGATCTTATATCTGATGAGGGTTACAGGTTTAATAAATATGATTCCCTGGCAACGTCCGGAGATCTTGAATTATTATTTGAAGTTTTATCATCTGTTAAAGACAGCACTGGTAATCCGGCATCTTTAACTCCTATCGTTGTTGTAGCAAATCCTGACTTTGAAAAAATAAGGCAATCCGGATTCGCTGAATACCATTATGAACCTTTTACAGAAACGCTTAAGAAATACAATGGTTGTGAGGGATCTTTTAATCTCTGGACTGAAGGAATTCAAAAGGGGATATTTTCGCCTCAATTTCATGGACGTGAACATCTGAATGTAAAAGTGTGGATGAGGGCCTTGAAGGGGAGACATAAAAATACCATGAAAGCTTTTAATCAAAACATGTGGGGGATATCCACTGCTGATGACCCGGATATTAAAATGGAGTTCCAGGCTGCTTTTGATTTTATTGATCCTAATGACCTTGTGTACCACGAGGAGGTCATTTCTTCCGGTCTTAATCTCTTTGAGGCCTTATTCGGTTATCGCGCAACCTATTTAGTGCCTCCTAACGGACCTCTGAGTGCAAAACTTGAAAAAGTGTGCTATGATCATGGAATCAGGTTTTTATCAGTTCCTAAATTACAGATTGAGCCTCTGGCCTACGGCAGAACGAGAAAAAGAATACACTGGCTGGGACAGAAAAATAAATACGGACTTAGATATATCACCCGCAACTGTTTCTTTGAACCCGGGGAATCAGGCCGGGACTGGATTGATAGTTGTATGAAAGAGATTTCAATAATGTTTGGATACAATAAACCTGCTATAATAAGTTCGCACAGGCTCAATTATATAAGTGCTCTATATCCGGAGAACAGAGATATAGGGCTTAAGAAATTAGATGCACTGCTCAGAAAGATAATAAATACCTGGCCTGATACAGAGTTCATCACATCTGCCCAGCTTGGAGAGATTATTAACAATGAGTAATCCTATTACACGACTCAAAGCAGCTGTTTCACAGAATTTTATTAATATACCTGGCTGGCGTACTGGGAGAAAAATAGTGGTAATTGAAAGCGATGACTGGGGAAGTATCAGAATGCCATCTAAAGAAGTATATTCAAAATTTGTGGCAAAGGACCTGGATGTTGCAGGGAGTGATTATAACAGGCTCGATACACTGGAAAGCAGTGAGGATATGACTATGCTGTATGAGGTTCTGAATTTCGTTAAAAACTCGACAGATAAACACCCTGTAATTACCGCAAATTTTGTTGTAGGCAATCCTGATTTTAAAAAGATAAAGCAGTCTGATTTTACAGAATATCATTTTGAACCGGTCACAGAAACTCTTAAAAGATATCCCGGGCGTGAAAAAGTTGAATTCCTGTGGAAACAAGGCCGTGATAATGGGATATTTCATCCGCAGTTCCATAGCCGCGAGCATGTGAACGTCGTACGATGGATGAATGCACTCAGGACAAGGACACCTGAAATCATGTACACATTTGATAATGAAACAACCTTCTCGGGTAATGGTGATTATAATTTTATGGAAGTCCTTGATTATAACTCTCCTGATGACCTGCTGATGATGAAGGAAAACCTGGCTGAAGGGCTGGATTTGTTTGAAAATATTTTCGGATTCAGATCAAGATCATTTATCCCTCCATGCTACACCTGGAATAGTGATGTCGAGGAAACATTGCATGAGAAAGGAGTCAGATACATCCAGGGCCTTGTTATTCAGTCAATACCAACAGGCTCATTTGGAAATTACAGGAAAAAGTATCATTTCCTGGGTAACAGGAATAGTTACGGCCAGTATTTTCTTATAAGAAATGTATTCTTTGAACCATCTCTTACAAAATCTTCGGATATCATAGGTGAATGCCTCAGGCGTATTAATATTGCTTTCAGGTGGAGGAAACCTGCAATAATAAGTGCACACAGGATCAATTTTATCGGTACACTCGATGAGAGAAACAGAAGTGAGAATCTTAAATTGTTCAGGGATCTTCTTGAACGCATTATCAAACTGTGGCCGGATGTTGAGTTTATGAGCTCTGATCAGCTCGGCGACCTTATTGCTGAAGCGTAAAGCGTAAAGCTGAAAGAGAGTAATACAGAATATTTTCCTGAGACTATTAAGATGAGTAGAATTGAAAGTTTTAAAGATCTGATGGTTTATCAGAAAGCTTACAAACTGGCAATGGAAATTTTCGAAATATCTAAAAGTTTTCCAAAAGAGGAGAAATATTCCCTGACAAACCAGATTAGAAGATCGTCAAGATCTGTAACTTCTTGTTTAGCTGAGTCATGGGCTAAGAGAAGGTATAAGAAAGCCTTTGTAAATAAGCTAATAAATTCTCTCGGTGAAGAGAATGAAACGGAAGTCTGGCCAGACTATTCAAAGGATTGCCAGTATATTCCTGGTGAAACTCATTTGATGTTGACCAGCGGATATGAAGAAGTGCACCGGATGCTTGTATCTATGATTAACAATTCATAAAAATGGTGTCCGTGATTTAACAACTATCCATCAGCCCAACTCAATGCACTCCGCTCTCCGCTCAATACTCTCCGCTCAACGTTATATTCTTTACTGCGATATTAATATATCATTTTCTAGTTTATTAAATATATGAGTACAGATACGATTAAAATACTGGTAACGGGGGACTTCTGTCCTATTAACAGGATGGAAGAACTGGCACTGAAGGGAGATTATGAGTCAATATTCAATGATTTTATTGATGTCTTTAAGGATAATGATCTGAATATGGTTGACCTGGAATGTCCGTTAACAAAATCGGAATCTGCAAGGCCAAAAACAGGCCCGCACCAGAAAGCCCATCCTGAGTGCATCAAAATACTTACTCATGCTGATATTCATTTGGCTGCAATGGCTAATAATCACATTATGGATTATGATGCCAGAGGTGTCCTGGATACTCTGGAATTATGCAATACAAATAATATAAATACTGTTGGTATCGGTTTTAGTAAAGAGAATGCCAGAAATCCATATTCTGTAATTATTAAGAATAAAAAGATAGCAGTTTTGAATTTTGCTGACAACGAATTCCTTTCTAATCCTGATGGCACATTCAACTGTAATCCCCTCAATCCTGTTCATTGCTTTTATGATATTGAAGCAGCCAGAAAAGAACATGATTACATTATTGTTATCATACATGCAGGTAACGAATTCTATAAGTTGCCATCTCCCCGCACTAAAGAGCTTTACAGGTTCATTATTGATTCAGGCGCTGATGCTATCTTTTCCCATCATACCCATGCATTTTCCGGCTACGAATTATACAGGTCAAAACCAATATTCTATGGGCTCGGTAATTTTATCTATGATTGGCCGGGAAAGTTAAATGCTGACTGGAACAAGGGATTTGTTGTAAGGCTCAAAATATCGGATAAAACCGGGTTTGAAATCATACCCCTTAAGCAAAACAACGAAAAGCCAGGTATATTTCACCTGGATGACAGAGAGACAGAGGATTTCTTTAAAGAAATTACCCGGCTTAATGAGATAATTAAGGACGACAGCCAGTTGAAAGCTGAATTCCTGAATTACTGCCAATCCGTATATCCTATGTACGATGCTTTTATTGAGCCCTACTTTGGTAAGCACATAGCGTCACTCAGGAAACGTGGCTTCTTCCCAAGATTTTTGTCGAAAAGGAAACGTTTACTATTGTTAAACCTCACCCGCTGCGAATCACACAGGGATGTTCTGATAAGATTCCTTAAACGGTACGAGTAGCAAAAATTAATTCAATCCAATTTTATGTGCGGAATAGCAGGATATATTAACCTTGGTTCAAGACCAATCAAGGACACCTCCCAAATCCTTGAGATGCTGGATGTACAGAAGCATCGTGGGCCTGACGATTCAGGCATTATGGCTTTCAGTCTTAAAACAGGGGAGTCTGCCGAACTTGAAATAAGAGAACCGGGACCGGTAAAAGATAATTTTGAGGGAGTCCTCGGCTTTAACCGCCTCAGTATACTGGACCTTTCATTCAACGGACACCAGCCGATGGTAAGCCCTGATAAAAGAGTTCTGCTGACTCTTAACGGAGAAATATATAATGCATTTGATTATAAGAATGAATTGGAAGACTGGGGCTATGTATTTAAGAGTACCACTGATACGGAAATAGTCCTGGCACTGTACCTCAGATATGGATTTGAAGGAATGTTAAACCGCCTTAATGGTATGTTTGCTATTGTCATAACCGACCTGGGAATTAATGAGATTTTCATTACACGTGACCGGTTTGGTATAAAGCCCATGTATTATATCCTAACAGATGAAATTTTTGCTTTCTCATCTGAATTGAAGAGCTTCAGGTATATTGACAATTTTAATTTTCAACTGGCAGAGGAGCAGCTTGATGAATTCCTGCTCTTCCGCAATAACCTCAAAGGCACTTTATACAGGGATATACAATCGTTGGATCCGGGTTACTATATTTCATTTGCCCATAAGAAAGGTCTTTTGAGCAAACATTTTTTTAATCTTAATACTTATTCAAGGGTAAATGATCTATCCGCTGATCTGGGCACATATGGAAACAAACTCGAAGGATGGTTGAACAAAAGTGTCAAAAGCCAGCTTATGAGTGATGTCAAACTGGGATGCCAGCTTTCAGGAGGTATTGACTCCTCAATCGTTACCTGGCTAGCCAACATGAATAGTGATAAGGGGAAATTTGAGTCTGTATCGATTGTTTTTAATGACCAGAGGTTCAATGAGGAAAAGTTTATAAACAGGGTTAAAGACACATTACGGATCACTTCACATAAGTTCTTGCTTGATTCTGATTATTATCTTGATAATATAGATAGAGCAACCTGGCATCTGGAAGCACCCTTGAACCATCCAAATACTGTGGCCATTTATAAGTTATCACAGCGGGCCAAGGAATACGTTACAGTTCTTTTAAGCGGTGAAGGTGCTGATGAGGTCTTTGGAGGCTATGACAGGTTTTATAATATAAGTTATCCTTTCAGAGGAAGAAAACTGCTTCATGAAATAAAGAAGAACATAAAGCATCCTATCAGGTTGACAGATTATTTTGATCATAAATACCGTGCTGTTATGGCAACGTCCTTTATGACACCGTTCCTTGCTAAAAACCTCTTTAGAAATTTCGATGAACACAGAGCGATTGAGGACAGAATATCATTGTATGAATCTTTAAACGGGTCATTGTTTGACCGCCAGGTTAAATACGAGATGCATTCCTACCTTCCTGATCTCCTTATCCGGCAGGACAAGATGTCAATGGCCCATTCAATTGAAAACAGGGTTCCGTTTCTTGATAATGAGGTGGTTGAGAATTCATTCACCATACCTGAGAAGTACCTTCTTTTAAGGAAAAGCCCCGAAGGATATAATACTGAAAAGTACCTTCTTAAGAAGATGACAGCAGAAACTTTTGGTTATGATTTTGCTTTCAGGGATAAGATGGGATTTGGAATACCATTAAAGGAATTTTTTCTAAATAAAGAATTTGCCGATTATCTCAACAATAAAATATTGCCAGGAATAAGAGAAAGGGATCTTTTCAATCACAAACTTGTGTCTGGTTGGCTGTCAAATATTCAATCCCTAAAGTATTATGAGCTTGAAGCCTTATGGGTAATTGTTTCATTTGAGATATGGGCATCCCTGTATTTGGATAATTGATATTAATTAAAGAACTATAACTATAATATGAAAATTGGAATACATCATTCAAAGGATTCTTTCAGCGAACGTTGGATAGCCTATTGCGATGAAAATGGAATACCATGGAAACAGGTAGACTGTTACAGTAATAATATTATGCAGCAATTGGACGATTGTGATGCACTGATGTGGCATATAAATCAGAATAATCCGAAAGAAAAAGTATTTGCCAAACAATTAACCTATGCCGTTCAGGCTGCAGGGAAGAAAGTGTTTCCTGATTTTAATACACTGTGGCACTTTGATGACAAGGTAGGTCAGAAATACCTTCTTGAAGCTATTAATGCACCCATGCCCGGGACCTGGATTTTTTACGATAAGAATACGGCTTTTGGATGGGTAAATGAAAACACCTTCCCAAAAGTGTTCAAACTACGGGGAGGTGGTGGATCACAGAACGTTCGAATGGTCAGGAATGCAAGAGCGGCCAGAAGAATGATTCGTAAAGCCTTCAGATCCGGTTTCCTCGGTTACTATGCTCTTGGAAGCATGAAAGAGCGCTTAAGAAAGTACCGGCTGGGTAAAACAAATTTCATGGATTTGATAGAGGGAGCTGTAAGATTTATTATACCTCCACCTTATGCAAGGGTTAGAGGACGGGAAAAGGGTTATATATACTTCCAGGAATATATTCCGGACAACGATTTTGACATAAGGATAATAATTATCGGAGACAAAGCCTTTGCAATAAAGAGGATGATACGCAAGGATGACTTCAGAGCATCAGGGAGCGGGATGGTGTTATATGAAAAGGAACATTTTGATGATGAAACGGTAAGCCTTTCATTTAAGATGGCTGAACAATTGAACACTCAAAATGCTGCTTTCGATTTCGTTTATTATGAAGATAAAATCTATGTCCTCGAAGTAAGTTTTGGTTTTATCAAGGAAGTTTATGATCCCTGCACAGGCTACTGGGATAAGGATTTAGTCTGGCATGAGGGGCAGTTTAATCCGTGCGAATGGATGGTTGAGGATATTGTTAAAAGCGTAAAGCAAATAGATTGAACATTTATCTGGTATTAAGTTGCAACTAGCAAATAAAAAGAAATTATGTCTGGTGATCCCTTCGCTTCAGGCAGGAGGGATGGAACGGGTAATGTCTGAGCTGGCAAACTATTTTGCTGCCATGAATGATCTTGAGCTTCATCTGGTGCTTTATGGCATTACAAGAGAAATATTCTATACAATACCGGATAATCTGATTATTCACAAGCCCCGGTTCAGGTTTAATAATAAATGGCGTCTTTACTTCACCCTGAAGACGCTTTTCTATCTCAGGTATACAATTAAGAAAATCAGGCCTGAAAGTATAATCAGTTTCGGCGAGCTCTGGAACAGCTTTGTGCTTATGGCACTGTGCGGACTTAAATATCCGGTTTATATTTCCGACAGGTGTAGCCCGGAGAAGCAATTCAATGCATTTCATACATTTCTAAGAAAATTGTTTTATCCGCGTGCCACCGGAATAATAGCACAGACAGAAAAGGCTAAAGAAATTTATTCTGCACAGATAAAACATAAAAATATAAGAGTAATAGGCAATCCTATACGGGAGATTAAGGTCAGTCATAAGCCGGAAAAACAAAATATCGTCCTTATGGTGGGAAGACTCATTAAATCAAAACACCAGGATAAGCTGATAGAGATGTTTGCACAGGTCAGTCCGCCGGACTGGAAACTACTCATTGTTGGCTATGATCATTTGAAGCAACAAAATATGGCAAGATTGAAAGCTCTGGCCAGGGATCTTAATGTGGACGGGAGAGTAGTATTTCTGGGTAAAACGGACAATATTGAAGAGATATATCTCAAGAGCTCTGTTTTTGCATTCACATCCAGCTCCGAGGGCTTCCCTAATGCAATAGGAGAGGCAATGGCGGCCGGGTTGCCTGTAGTGGCATTTGATTGTGTAGCCGGTCCTTCAGAAATGATAATTGACAACCATAATGGATTCCTTGTCCCATTGTTTGATTACGAACATTTTCAGAAGAAACTTGAATTGCTAATGAAGAATAAGGACATCCGTATGGCATTTGGTAAAAATGCACGTGAGGATATAATGCAATTCTCTATAAGCCAGATAGCTGAACAGTATTTACATTTCATACTGAGAGAATCAGTAACTTATAAATAACCAATTGAAACCTTTATGAAAACATTAATCACCGGTGGAGCCGGTTTTATAGGATCAGCAATCGTACCAAAGCTTGAAGAAGATGGCTACGAGATTTTTGTGCTTGATAACCTTTCGTTTGGTAATCGAGACTTCATAGATGTTCCCGATAGCCGTTTTTTCCTGGCAGATATAAGGGATATGGAAAGAGTTAATACGATTATTACACAACTAAAGCCCAACATAGTTGTTCACCTTGCAGCAATACATTTTATCCCTTATTGTAACCAGCATCCTTTCGAAGCAGCTGATATCAATATAAGAGGGACTATGAATATACTGGATGCCTGCAAAGGATTGAAATCACTGGAAAAAATATTCTTTGCCTCAACAGCAGCAGTATACCCGATTTCTGATGATGCAGTCAATGAAGATCATGAATTACTGCCACTTGATATTTACGGGTTAAGCAAACTTACAGGCGAACACCTGCTAAAGAAGTTCTGGCTTGAAACCGGTATCGATACGGTTATTTGCCGTTTCTTCAATGCATTCGGCCCCAATGAGACCAATCCTCATCTAATACCTGAAATTGACAAGCAGTTAAGGGAAGGGCTGCGTACTATAAATCTGGGAAATCTAACACCAAAGCGTGATTTTATACATACTTATGATATGGCCAGTGCTGTTAGTCAGTTATTAAAGCAAAAAGAAACAGGATACGATATATTTAATCTTGGGCGTGGTATAGAATACTCGGTCGTGGAGATTGTAGAAGCATTTGAGCGACAGTTAAATGAAAAGATCGAGATCGCAGTCGATCCTGCAAGGGTAAGGAAGGTTGAAAGGCAACATCTTCTGGCAGATGTAGGTAAACTGAAGAAAGCAACAGGATGGCAGCCCGTGCACAGTATAGACGAGGGAATAAAAGATATGATAGACAATTGGACCAAGTAATAAATCAAATATCGAGCAATGGATACTAAAAGACTGAAACTCGGCATTATTTTTAATTTTAGCGCACAATGGATGGGAGGCATTATCTATGTCATTAACCTTGTCAAGACAATAAATCATCTTGATGATAAAGATAAACCTGAAATATTCCTATTCTACCAGCCTGATCTGAGCAAATTCCTGGAAGAATTTAAATATCCCTATATTAATTTTATTAAATGGCCATTTCCGTCAGTGGTACGGGGGAACATAAAATCATGGATCCTGAGAAAGAATGTTTTTTATGATGCTTTGATTAAAAAATATGACCTTGATGCAGTTTACCCTGCAAAAAATTTTCCTGTTAAGAACAAAACCCATGCAAAAGTGGTAGCATGGTATGCTGACCTGCAGCACAAATATTACCCG
>Ga0272441_10004718_pt1 | contig 24359 bp, 19 predicted proteins | sample SSMProp6N_FD_193582 | JGI IMG/M metagenome (GOLD analysis project Ga0272441, IMG submission 193582) | Marine sediment archaeal communities from Little Sippewissett salt marsh, Falmouth, MA, United States - SSM-Prop-6N | ecosystem: Environmental > Aquatic > Marine > Wetlands > Sediment ...
CCAGAGACCGAATCTTCAACAGGTATACTGGAGGTTGTACTAGTGCCGAAGACCACATCCTGAGCACCATCGCCATTCAGGTCGCCGATTTCTACATCGTTTATTGTATATTCTACCTTATATGGACCCCATACCTGGTCACCCCTGCCATCATTATCATTGTCTACACTATCGAAGGCCCAGGCGTTCTGGAAAGAGTGTGCAGCAACGACCTCGTTTTTATAGTCGCGGTCAACATCTCCTATTGCGAGTGACTCGCCGTAATAATTACTGTCCCATGATATACTGTCAGTCCACATTTCCTGCTTGGAGAAGTTATCTATATCAATAGCAAATAGTGTGGATGGTGGATTCTCTGTAATAGCGGCTATTTCAACGCCCGGTTCGCCGTCGAGGTCTCCAAGTTCTATGTCCGTGATGTGTTTCCAGTCTTCGGCATAAAAACTGTATAGAGGCTCGCCGCCATCATCTCCATCAAAGGCTAGCACCCAACATTCATTGATGGACCCAAAAGAACCTTCTGGTTCTGGGGAGTATCCATAATATGGAGCTACTACCTCATTATCCCCATCTCCATCAACGTCACCTATCTCTACCGTGGATCCCGAAACATCGTGGTTCACCCATAACTGAGTACCGCTGCTGTCATAGATATACAGAGAGAGCGCTTCTCCAATAGCAGCAACATCTACTCCATCCTCTCCATCAAGCTGTCCAATTGCCAAATCAACTACTCTTCCTTCTAGTGTAGCTGGCCATCCATTAGGAGTAGTATTATCACCTCTTAGTACGTATATGGTTGAATTTGAAGCAACACTGCAGGCTATCGCTATCACATCATCTACCCCGTCATCATCTACGTCGCCTATCTCGATTTCAGTAATACCCTCAAGTGTCAAATGAGACCAAAGGAGGGTCCCGTTAGCAGCGTAGGCATTTATCACAGGCACCTCTTTAGTAAATCCAAAGCCGCTGTTTGTTCCTCTAAAGATAGGAGTCTGAAACCCACCAGCTATAACCTCATTCTGGCCATCACCGGTTATATCCCCTATTGCTACGGCAAAACCTCCAATAGAAGCATCTTCCCATAGCATTGACCCATCAACACCAGATATGGCGTTGAGAGTAGTTGGTACGTAGTCTATTGCTACTACGTCATCTTTGCCATCTCCATTCAAGTCACCTACTGCAATGTCGGTGACAGAGTACGTTGTGTTGTATGACCATAACAAATCAGGCATTGGTGCCATTGGCTGAGCACTCAATGGTGCTATCACCAGTAATGATAATAAAATACTAAGAGTTAAAGCTATTGATATAATTTTGCAAACTGCTTTCAAAGGATACCTCCTTCATTCCAACGGCATGGGATTTTCTGGTTGGCTTTATTACGCTCGTACTTATGACACAGTAATTAAAGAAAATAATAGATACATAGTCCTCTATTGTCAATAGATTATGCTAGTTACTTCCAGGAGTAATCCAAGGTGTGGGATTATGGTATTTTACTTTTGTTCTCTAAATATATTACGAATTCTTTAAAAACACAGATAAAATACAACCAGCTATATAAATAACAACAAAGAGTATCCCTCTTGGATTTGGCCAACCAATAATCTCTACATGCAGGGGGTAGGTTATCCAAATCTTCACTGATCTGATAGTACAAGCGAACAATAGCCACGCACACATTTTCCCAAGTTAGGCATAGGGAAGGATATGACATTATTATTGCCTTTCAGAGCTTAATGCTAGAATAATCTTGTATCTTTTATCCGTATTGAACGATAAACAAATATATTGACACTAAATCTAGAAATCTAGCACACATGAAAAGACACAAAATAGGAGTTATCGCCCAAGACCTTATTCAGGCAGTTACTAGCATAGAAAACTGTAAAGAGCCCAAGGGGAAACCTACAGCTATACTAAGTGGTCAGGTCTCTAAAAACGTTAACGCTGTATCAATTACGACAATGAATAAAATGGCGACTCCAAAAATGTCATCTGTAAATACAAAAAAGGCAATAGGCAAGTTAAAAGGACGCTATCTATATCTCTATGAAAGTCAAACTCTTATGGGTAATATTGCTTCAGATATCAATGCGGTTGTCCACGAACTCCAACCTGAGAAACTAGTTGTTTGTACCGCTTGGATAGAAAGGAACATATATATTAAGGAGTCCATATCCTATCGTAATGGTGTTGCTGCACATAAACACCCTATGGCAACAGATGCTATTACTCCTGTCAAAGAATCTAACATAGCAAAGATAATAAAGAATGCTACGGGGCTGAATCCAAAATGTATTGATATTTCTGATATCAAACGAGGCTCAGAGTACATAGCAAGGCTGATAAAAAACTGTCATGAAACTATCATCATATGTGATGCTATGAAACCTGCACATTTGGATTCCATCGCTGAAGCTGTTTTAAGGCATAAGGATACTTGGATTGCTTGTGGCTCAGGTGGGCTTATAAGAGCTATGTCTCCTTACTTGGGATACGAAGATAAAGGACAAGCTATTAATCCTACATCAAATAATAAACCAGTTTTGTTAGTTTTAGGAACGATTAATAACGTCACAGCTATTCAGTTAGTAACAGCAGCACAACAGGGCATGGTATATCCTGTTTTAGTTGAGCCAGGTGACTTATGGCATAGAGATAAACGTGAGTACAAAATTCTTCATATCGCACAAGAAGTTAGTGAGCAATTACATCTAGGTAATAACGTAGCAATTACCACAACATACAGTAGATTTTTCCCTCAATTCAGGAGAATTGCTGCCTATATATTATCATCTATAGCAAGAATTTCTATTAATGACTGTAACATAGAAACGATATTCGTTAGTGGAGGCAATACTTCTTATGCACTATGCAAAACACTTGATGTTCAAAAATTGGAAGTAGAAGGGAGTACTACAGGAAGATTTTTCCCTTTACTAACAAGTGCATATGCTAATGATGGAACAGCATACCGATTATGTTTCAAATCTGGTTCTGTTTGGGATGAAATGACAATAGTCAAAGCATTACAGTTCTTAAGGCAAGGTTAGAGAAGACGTATATTTATGTATTTAAAATACAGACGCCTATCTAAATAACAACAAGGGGTGTATGCCTTTGGATTGGTCAACCAATAATTCACTCATGCAGTGGGTAGGCTATCCAAATCTTAACTACTCTGGCAGTATAAGCGAACCACAGCCACGCAAAAACTTTTCCAAATTAGGTATAGGGGGGTATACGTATAATTCAAAACTATAAAAAAGCTAACATTTAGCTAACGGACTGAGCGCAACCCAATGGTATAAACTGTGATATTACGAACAAAATGGATTTCCTTTATAGACATAAAAACACTATTTCAGACGTAATAAGCCATATTGCGATAGCTAGCAACACATTCCTAAACCGCGTGTCGGGCGTTCGAGTCGCCCCAAGGGTACCACTTTTCAAAGCTGAATGAACTGTTTATTACGAGATTGCTGCGGTATCTTTATTTAGAAGCTAACGAAACAAGGAAAAGCCTGAAGCTTCAGCCTTAATATTCGTCGCGCAATTTCTTAGCCACTTTCCTAAATCGCCTTATTTGCTCCTTCTGGTCGAGTCGATTACGTCGCCTTCTATACACTTCTTCTGTTCTTTCCTCTTCATCTTCTATTAGTAACCGTTTGGGTTTAGCCACTTGCTAGCCTCCTGCCGATTTAAGATGGCAGAGATTATAGTCAAGGTGAAGAATTTCGTCAAAGTGTTTTCTGGCTGCTTCAGGAATATAGCACAAGAAAATTACTATAGAGTAATAGCAGAACCATCTTGAAAGCCAACATTACACTACATAATCCAATTATAACCATGAAAGAATTTAACAAAATAGAGCGAATCTATAAGGCAAGTTACAAGGGTGATGTTCCGATACAGATTACCTATACAACGGGAACATCTCGGTACTATTACAAACTACAGCAGCAGCTGTTGAGGACTCAGGATTATATATAATGCGGTATGTAGGATCAGGAAGCTTATCAATATTTATATTGGAGAAGAGACAATATATGCTTTACCTTGCAAAATAAGTCTCTTCAGTGTATGATGATTTATTAGCAGTTACAGTTTTGGTTGTTACAAGCTTTATGGAATCTTGTTGTGCCTCGATAGTATTGGATAACCGTGACTCTAACAAAAGAAAGAAAGAGGAGGTTATCCAGGTTATATTAGGACAAGCCAATCTATTCCCCCTGCTTTAATATTAGGTTTAGCTTCGATGCTTAATAACGATTAAAAGCCGTCTTCTAACAGGATATTTAATTTACATAGTATCCCCGGTTTAGAAAGCAACAGAAAGACTAGCACAGGGCGGAGGGTGCAATAGATGGACACTGCTTAAACTAATAATAAGCAGGTAGGGAATAGGCACGTGTTAACAAGGAGGAAATAACACAATGAGAATTTACGTTGGGAATCTACCATATGAAGCAACCGAAGATGAAATAAAGCAGGAATTTGAGGCTTTCGGAGAGGTAACATCGGTAAGCATAATTACTGATAGGATCAGCGGACGACCGAAAGGATTCGCTTTTGTTGAAATGGGCTCAAAGCCTGAAAGCGAAGCAGCGATCGAGGCAATAAATGGTAAAACCATGGGAGAACGGACTATCGTGGTGAATGAAGCTCGTCCTCGCCCTGACAATCGGAGCGGTGGTGGGTCGTTTGGCGACAGGAGAGGTGGTGGTGGTTATGGTGGTGGTGGCAGGGACAACAGATTTGGAGGAGGAGGAGGAAGACAGCGCAGATATTAGGCTATCTTCCATGGACAGTTAGTTTTAAATAATTATACTTATATTCTCGCAACCTATGGGTTGTTGGTGACACTCTTCTGAACGGTTTTTTGCATTGCAAAGATCTTCTCAGGAATTGTGTTATATGCAGATCTATGAAGGCAAACTGCGTTTCGATAAAATCAGATGATAATCTGTGGCGCAGCACTGCCTCCATAGAAGACTGTATCAGCTGTAAGCATATAAACAATAGCTATCAAATGGCCTCCCACAACAGTAGAATCATTCGTGTTAAAGTAAACGCAGCGCATACTGTCAAGAATAGGCTACATTGTCCATAATTAAATTAGTAAAATAGTATTTTGTGTATATTTACACGCTTAAGGAGCATTAGTGAGTTTCGAATCATTCAATTTTAATCCAAGTATTATAGCTGGCGTTCGGGTACAGGGTTATACCATACCCACACCTATCCAGCTTAAAGCAATCCCTCCAATCATGAAGGGGCATGATGTTATTGGTCTGGCTCAGACAGGAACCGGTAAAACCGCTGCTTTCGTATTACCCATATTGCAGCGACTGCTACAAAAACCTAAAGGCCGGATTGGAGCTCTTGTCATCTCACCCACACGGGAATTGACTGTGCAAACATGCGAGTCTTTCAGCGAATTGGGGTATCGGACAGGATTGCAGAGCATTGCCATTTATGGGGGAGTGAGCATGGATCAACAAGTCCAGAGACTGCGCAGTGGGGTAGAAATAGCTGTAGCATGTCCGGGCCGTTTGCTTGACCACCTCTGGAAAGGCACTATTGATTTATCAAATCTGGACATTCTCGTAATCGACGAGGCAGATAGGATGCTTGATATGGGCTTTCTCCCGGATATCCGTAGTATTATGAAGTGTATATTGAAGAAGCGACAGACGCTGCTTTTCTCGGCCACCATGCCTGATGACATCCTGCATCTGGTCAAAGATATCCTGCATAATCCAGTCAAAGTAAAAATTGGGCTGACAGCACCGGCAACTACAGTATCACATGCATTGTATCCTGTTCAGCAGCATCTTAAAACTGCTCTACTGGTAAGGCTCTTACACCATATTAAAACAGAGTCAGTACTTGTTTTTACTCGTACCAAGCATCGTACCGAGCGAGTTGCACAACACTTAAAGAAAGAGGGCTTCAGAGCAATCTCTCTGCAGGGAGACCTGTCTCAACACAGACGGCAAACAGCAATCGATGGCTTTCGTTCAGGTTCGTTTAAAATCCTGGTAGCGACAGATATTGCAGCCCGCGGTATCGATATTTCGCGTATTTCACACGTAATTAACTATGATATGCCTGAGAGCATAGATGCTTATACTCATCGTATTGGCCGCACAGGAAGGGTTGATAAAACAGGAGATGCAATAACGTTTGTAACAAATACGGACCAGCCTATGGTAAATGCCATTGAGCATGTGCTTAATGAAACACTGGAGCGGCAGACTTTGGAAGACTTTGATTATGCAGTACCTGCGCCAAACAAAGGCAACAGCCGCTTTCCACGTCAATTACAGCCCCGTACAGTGCGGAAGCAACAAGAAGCTGTTCGATAAACAGTAGAGTAAATACTGAGGTTGAGGTGTCTTGTGTAGACAACTGCATTGAAGGTGTCTGCTTCCCCTGCTAGAATTAGCTATCTCTCATTTAGGGAGGAACTCTGCTATGAAGCTAAGCCTTATTCAAATGAATGCCAGTGATGACCGTGATGCCAATGTTGAGAAAGCATGTAATTTTCTCGACGAAGCGGCTAAAGAAAAGCCAGATCTTATAGTACTGCCAGAGTTTTTCAATTATTTCTACTTCGCCATGTACCGGGACTACAAGTATGTAAAGATGGCCGAGAAGGATGATGGCTATACTATGACACGTATTAAAGGTAAGGCACGTGAGCATGGTGTCTATATCATTGCTACTATCTATGAAGAACAAATGCCTGCCATATATTACGATACAGCTATTCTGGTTAATCCTCGTGGACAGATAGCTGGCAAGTATCGTAAATCACACCCGCCGGGGAACCGAAGCCTGGAGAGAATTTATTATCGTTATGGCTCCAAGTTTCCTGTCTTTACTATAGGTGACTGGAAAGTAGGCGTTGTTATCTGCTACGACCTTAATTTCCCCGAGGCCGCACGGTGCGTGATGCTGAATGGAGCAGAGCTGCTGGTCGTCCCTTTCTGCGAAGCAGTCAATTACCTCTCTCCGGCAGCAAGTAGTCTGCCTGGCGACACAGGCGTAGGTGCTATTAATAAAAAAAGTTGGCTTCGACAGTGGGACCTGAAAACAGGCCAAAGGGCAATCGAAAACCAGGTATATCTGGCAGCATGCAATCATGTCGGGCAGGAAAAAGATGCTGTTATCATCGGGGAGTCACGCGTCGTCGACCCATGGGGAGAGGTGATAGTCTCTGCTGGGGACCAGGAAAGAGTTATCCATTGTGAACTGGACAGAGGAAAGCTACTTCAGTTGCGACAGACAACTTCAGTGCTCAGGGACCGCAGGCCTGACTTATACAAAGCCATAACAACGGATACTGAAGACCTGCCTCTTCTTTGACAGGTTGGAAGGAGCTGATATATGAAATATGATTTTGATGGTGTCATAAACAGGAAAGGCACCGATTCTATGAAGTGGGATACAGTGAACTCGCTGTTTGGAGCGGAGGATATTCTGCCAATGTGGGTGGCGGATATGGATTTTCCATCGGCTCAACCAATTACAGATGCATTATTAAAGAGGGCAGAGCATCAGGTCTATGGTTATACAGTTGCAGGCAAATCTACCATTGATGCCGTTATAGAGCGGATACAGCGAAAATATAACTGGGCAATTGATCCTGAATGGATTGTATTTACTCCGGGAGTTATTCCTGCTATACATACTGCTATCCGCGCTTTCAGCCTTCCCGGCGATGAGATAATCATACAGGACCCTGTGTACTATCCATTCTGGTCGGCACTAAAAGACAGCGGACGCCAGGTAGCAAATAACCAGTTAAAATTAAGCTATGGGCATTATGAGGTTGATTTTGACGATCTCAGCAGCAAGTTTGCGCTCAAAGACGGAATGACTCCTACTGCCTCACGTGCCAGTATGATGGTACTATGCAGCCCTCATAATCCGGTAGGACGGGTGTGGACCAGGGAAGAACTGGTGCGAATGGGGGAAATTGTCATCGGACATGGGGGGTTGATGGTGTCTGACGAAATTCATTGTGAACTTCTTTTCAAGGGTGTAAAACATACCCCTTTTGCTTCCCTGTCGACCGATTTCGAACAGCATTCAATTGTATGTATGGCACCAAGCAAAACTTTTAATCTGGCAGGATTAAATACATCCGTTATTATTATTCCCAATGAAGAATTGCGGCTTAAGTTCAACGCAGTGAGGCATGGTATTGTAACCAGGGTAAATCTGTTTGGGCTTACTGCACTGGAAGCGGCTTATCGCTATGGCGATGAATGGCTTGAACAGCTCCTGAAATACCTGCAGGGGAACCTGGAATATTTGTTAGACTATTTCGAAAAAAAGATTTCCCGGATAAAGGTTATCAAACCGGAAGGTACCTATCTGGTGTGGCTTGATTGCCGGCAACTGGGGTTGGACAATGAGGGATTAAGGAAACTCATGAGGGTTAAGGCAAGGGTTGGCCTTGACGATGGCTATCTGTTTGGTCCTGCAGGAGCAGGATTCCAGCGCATTAATATTGCCTGCCCTCGTAGCATTCTGGCTGATGCACTGCAAAGAATAGATAATGCAGTGAATGGCCTGTAAAGACTGTCGATAAATAAGTTAGACACACTAAATCGTGACTGATAAAGAGGAGGTAACCATTTATGAGTTTCCCTCAAATGTTTCTTGCTGAGAGAAAACTGGAAAGCCCCAGGATAGAAGATGTCAGGCAGGCGATAATAACGGAGATGCAGAAATTGAATCTCCGCTCGAAAGTCCGATCCGGGATGCGCATAGCCATTACAGCCGGGAGCAGAGGGATAACAAACAATGTGCTGATATTGGAAACCGTTGCTTCCGAGTTGAAAAAATACGGGGCTAGTCCTTTTTTCATTCCCACTATGGGAAGTCATGGCGGAGCTACTGCAGATGGCCAGCGCCACATCTTGCAGGCGCTGGGGATAACAGAGCAGTCTGTGGGCTGTCCCATTATTTCACAGATGGATGTTGTTGACCTGGGGCGTACCAAAGAAGGGATTCCTGTTTATGTAGATAAAGTTGCTGTCAGTGCCGATGGGATAGTGGTGATAAATCGTGTCAAACCGCATACTGAGTACAAAGGAGAGATTGAGAGCGGTTTAATGAAGATGATGACCATCGGTTTAGGGAAGCACAAAGGTGGGTATACCGCTCATAGTTATGCGGTCCAACTGGGATATCAAGTTGCACTCCCTTCAGTTGCCAGGATGATACTGCAAAAAGCTCCGATATTCTTTGGGCTGGCGGTGGTGGAGAATGCATATGACGAAACAGCTATAGTTTCTGCTGTGGAACCGGGACTATTCGAAGAAACAGATAAGAACCTTCTTAAGAGGGCGAGGGATTTCCTGCCCAGGCTCCCTTTTAACAACATGGATATCCTAATAGTTAACGAGATGGGCAAAGAGATAAGCGGAACCGGAATAGACACCAATATTATTGGCAGGGTCATGTTTGTTGGTGGGCCTGAGCCGGATTGGCCCAAGATAATCAGGATAGTAGTGCTTGATTTAACAGATAAAACATGTGGGAGTGCCATAGGAGTAGGCCTTGCTGATTTTGTAACGCGCCGACTGGTGAATAAAATCGATTATCCTGTTACTTATGTCAATTGCTTTACCGCCATGACTCCTGAGAAAGGACGCATTCCGGTAACAGGAGAAACTGATAGAGAGGCTATTGAATGGGCCTTTCAGACAATTGGGGCTGTTGAACCCCGGGAAGCCAGGGTGGTGAAGATAAAAAACACCCTTCATCTGGACAGGCTCTATATTTCACGAGCGCTGGTTTCCGAGTTAAAAGGCAAACCTGAATGGATTGTCAGTGAACAACCTGGCGAATTGGCTTTCAACGAAGCAGGAGACTTGCTTCTATAGTAATAGATTATACAGGTTTTCCAGTATTGGAGAAGAACAGTAGAGCCATATAAATATAATACCTATGACTCTTTCATCTCTGTCGAGAGCATAGTAGTCGGTCGGGAAGTGACATATTTAAAGTCGACATCGCCACTATTCCACATGCTGTGAAAAGAGTTGGCCGGAACCAGTAGTCCCATGCCGGCTTCTACTTCATACTCTCCTTCTCCCTCGATTAGCAGATGCCCTCGGCCTGCATAAACATATATTCCTGCTTCAGTCTTATGTCGATGTACGGGGATTCTCCCACCGGGATTAATAATTTCAGAGATAACAGTAATTCCTTTTGAGCCATGAACTCCATCCACCATCCGTTTTGTTACAACTCCCTCAAATGGTTTTTTAGTTTCAACGTCAGTGCTGTATATTACCGGCATATTACTACCCTCCTTTTCCAGAAAAATAGCCCTGTGAAAAGGTATTACTAATGGATACAGATAACTTCTGTATCCATTAGTATAACTATAAATATTTCCAGGTTATGCTTTTAACTGCATTCTATGTAAGCAGGGCGTCGGCCATTTCTGTAAAGTCATGAATATGCAGATCCTCCCGATAGGGGGTCTCTTCAAAAGGCAGATTGTAACGGTCAACCCAGATACCCCTATATCCGGAAGCACGGGCTCCCATAACATCAAAGGTGTTGGCGGAAACCATGGCCAGTTGATTGGGCTCCAGCCCAAGTATTCTTTGAGTAGCTCGATAAACTGAAGGATGTGGCTTGAAGTTCCCCACTTCTTCGACTGAAATAATCTTATCAAAATCATACTTAATACGGTTTTTAGCCAGATGATCGAGGAACCATCTGTTTCCATTCGATAAAGCGACAAGATTGAAGCGCTTCTTTAATCTCTTCAGTCCATCAACAGCTTCCGGGAAAGGAGAGAGAAACTGCCAGGCTTTCATGACTTCTTCTATGTCGTCATCAGTAAAGGGAACAGAGGATTGCCGTAGAACATATAGCAATGCCTTTTGAGCTACTTCCAGATAACCGGAGTGTCCCAGCATTAAGAGATTGTCCTGGTACTGCTCTATCCGCTGGCGATACCTCCAGCGAGTCCACATCTCATCTCCACTGATGGAAATCCCTTTCTTCTGAAGGAATGCACCCAGTGGACCACTAAGGCTCCCCCGTAGATTTAGAATAGTGCCAAAACAATCAAAGGTAAGAGTAGTTACAGAAGCAAATACGTTCAAAGATTTTATCTCCTCCCAAATTAATAATTACGATAAATTGAAATATACCATTGCCTGAACTGCTTGGCAATATCGAATTATGATATGATCGTTGCCTTTACTGTTCCTTGCGACCAGGGGGTTCACCCTGCGGGAGCAGGCCAGGCAGCAGGTTCTGCCGGAATCACCTGGCCGGATTTGATAGTAATGCGTGGTTTCAACATGGTTGTGGTCAAAAGAGATTGGTCGTCAGAGTCCATTAGTTCCCATCTTCCGGTTTGTAACTCAAGAATAGATACATCTGCATCCATGCCTTTCTTAATAGAGCCTGCCTTACTGGCAATCTGTAGAGCAACGGCAGGATTTATGGTACTCATTTTGATAACTTCCTGCAGACTCAAGCCAAGCGCCATAAATTTGGACATAAGTACACTTAAACCGAATACTGGACCATTGAGGCAGCCAGTGTTGATATCGGAACTCAGCACCGTTGGGAAAATCCCTTGAGCCATACTTCTGCGAGCCACATCGAAGTTCAAATTGTTACTACCATGTGCAATCTCGAGAACGACCCCTCTTTCTATAGCCTTCTTTACCTGTGGTAAAACGGTACCGTCTTGAAGCAGAATCCCCCCTTGTTTTGAGGTAAAAACATGGGTCAGGATATCTCCAGATTCCATTTCCTCCAGCAGGTCGCTCGTTAAGCTCGCAGGCACCTGTTTCTTTGGGTCTCCTATATGTATCATGACTGGTAAACCGAGATTATGAGCGAAGTCTTTTGTCGTTTTAATTATCTTGAGCCCTTCGCTGGCTACGAGATTTCCTACCAGGCGTAGTTTAATTCCCTTTATCAAGTCCCGGTGCTCATTGACAGCGGCTCTGCTGGCATCAAGGTCAATCTCTTCCCAGTCTCTCAGCTCAGGTGTCAATAGTTGTCCTAAAGAGCTGATGTGAAGAAAGCAGAAGACCGTGGTCTTTGATGGAGGGATAATGTATTTTGGGAATGCCATGAAGGTTGCCTGTCCTGTACTGCCTCCATCAGCTACAGTAGTGACTCCCTGTTTCACTCCTGCAATATCAGGTTCGATACTGATATTGTGGATACTATCATAGACATGGCAATGCATATCGATAAGGCCGGGAGTAATAATTTTCCCCTTTGCATCGATTACCTGTTGCCCTTCGCTTACTGAGATGTCTCCAGCGACCTGGGCTATCTTTTGCCCACTTACAGCAATGTCCAATACTTCATCTACACCCTGCGCCGGATCTATTACTCGTCCCCCTTTAATTAATAAGTTGTACACGGATCTCTCCTCCTCTAATAAAATTCACTGATGTCAATTTCTATACACCATTATCTCTTCCAAGAGCATCAAGAAGCAAGCATTTTCCAGGACTATATTTTACGGAAATCAGAAATACTTTCCGGGATTTTACCGTTTGGCAAAAGTACAGGCTCGATAATGGCTTCGCTATGTAATGCCCAGGGGAGGATAACTGCTGCATGGCCTCCTCTACCGCCTGCCACAACAATATCGACGTCTTTTGGCGAACGGGTGACAGGGATAGGATGGAGCTTATTGAATCCCTGAGGACGGACCGGTACTATGCCTCTGTCCCTGACCATAGCTGCCTCATGATGGGCTCGTGCATGGATATGTTCACGAATCATGTTCTTGTCCCAACCTTCACGATCAAGCAGCCAAGCATAATCCGGAGTTATTACTAAAACAAGGTTACCCGGAATATAGGAATTATTACTGCCTAATGTAGTGCAACTCCCAACAAGAGTATCCAGCAAATCGCCGGCTGTACGGCTGAGGAAATCGATTATATCGTGAGGAGGTTCTGCTTTAAGTACGAACACTGTGGTTGTTTGGGAACTATAACGCTCGGTATTTATTGTAGGCCAGGGACTGAGCTCAGGGTCTTCAGCAAAGCAATAGCTTAGCTCTGCAGGGGAAGAGAGACAGGCGAGGTCTGCAAACCCTGGCACGGCTCGACATACATTGATGATAGCCAGGTTGACAGCCCTGCCAATGGTCATATTGGCAGTAAAACCGGGGCCCAGACACCCCTGCCCGCCGTGAATGCCTAACTCCTGTGCCAGAGGCCCGCTGACGAGGACCAGGTTGCCCCCCGGATGGGAGGTAGTCACAGACTGCAGAAAATTATATTTCGGATTAGCCATTGCCTTGAATGCCGTGAGAAGAATTGGCATATACTCAGGTTTGCAGCCTGCCATAACAGCGGCTATCGCCACGTCTCTGATGGTTATATCTTTTCCTGTGGGGCCGATCTCCGTAGCGAGAACCTCATCTGGACTGTAAGGGCAGAAGGAAAGTATGCGCTCATAGCGTCGTTGGGTTGGTGCTATTATGGGCAATCCATCTCCCAGATGAAGTGAATCGAAGATATCCATTATTTCTTCAATCTCCATTGCTGGTCCGGAAACGTCACCCGCATCAGATTTAAGTCTGCCTTCTAATTGTAAAAATCCGTCTGCAGACGGCGCTTCAGCATCCAGTTGAAAATTCAGAGATGCTCTTTCCTCTATTTTCTCAGGCGCTAAAGTGAGTGAATCCAGAATGCAGGACATTTGCCCATCAATCTCCCTGCGGATGTCTTCAACAGTACTTCCCTGGTAGATATCTATCGAGCAGATACATAGATGGCCAGCTTGGTAAAAAGCCACTGCCCTGGCTAGATCTGTTCCCGGAGGAGCGGTAATGTACACGCTCGGTACCCCAAGTTCTTCAAGGGCGATGGTTACAATTGTCGTTGCAGGGCTGACGCCAACATCTCCGAGGGCAAGCACGGCGGCCACCGGTTTATTGCTCGCCAGCATGGCGGCATATTCCTTTAATTCCTCGTTGGTTTTACCACGAACCGTTTCGCGGTAATCAAGAAAATTAACAATTCCATCTCTGCTAAAATGTTCTTTAATACGGATGAATATCTCATTGCAATTACGAAATGATAGCTTGGTATTGTCATAGAAAAGAACAGGTCCCTGTCGTAAGCGTTCTAAGCTGGGACGTGGAGCTAGCTGTAGTTTAGGGCTTTTCTGAATTCCTCGAGGATCAAGCACCGGTTCTATCATCGTATTTATACTCTCCTGATATATATTTTATAATGTGTATTCTGAATGCGAGAATACCCGAAGCAATCTTCGTTTGTCAAAACAATGGATATTACAAGGATAAAAACAGGAAAGATAAAAGGCTGGTAATCAATTGACAGTAGTATGACGAGAGAGTACATTGCAGAGTGCTCAATTGAAGTATGAACAACACAAATAATTAGGGGGAGGAATCCAGTGAAGATTGGTAAACTGCCGCCTGCGATACTGAAAGAGCTACTGGCTAAAGTTAAAATACAGGATGAACGTGTTCTCCTGGGGCCACATGTTGGAGAAGATGCTGCGGCAATCCGATTTGGAGACAAGACACTGGTAGTGAAAACAGATCCAGTCACCTTCACTACCGACCTGATTGGCTGGTATGTAGTAAATGTAAATGCTAATGATATAGCTACAATGGGTGCAGAGCCACGCTGGTTTCTGTCTACTATTCTGCTGCCTGAAAAGTCGAGTCAGCAAGAAGCCAGGCTTATATTTGAGCAGATTCTTGAGGCATGTTCCTCGCTGGGGATTACTCTTATAGGAGGGCATACTGAAATATCCCATAGCCTGGATAGACCGGTTGTTGCTGGTTGTATGCTGGGTGAAATGGAAAAGCAGCCTATCATATCTACAGCGGGAGCACAGGTAGGCGACGATATTGTAGTTACCAAGGGGATTGCTATAGAGGGTGCTACCATACTGGCCCGGGAGTCAAAGCAAACTCTTCTTTCCTCTGGAATCAGCGAGGATATTATCTCCCGGGCGGCAGAATATCTCTTCTCTCCTGGAATCAGTATTCTAAAAGAGGCACGGATAGCGTGCTCAACAGTTGAGGTTCATTCAATGCACGATCCTACTGAGGGAGGTCTTGCCACCGGTCTTTCAGAAGTAGCTATTGCAGCAGGGGTTGGCCTTTTAATAGACGAAAAAAATATCCCTGTGCTTCCCGAATGCAGGGATATTTGCGAAAAGATAGCTGTAGATCCCCTGGGCTTGTTAGCATCAGGCACTTTGCTCATCACACTGCCTCGATCCGATACATCCCGGCTTCTGGCAAAGCTGCAGGATGCAGGTATAGAAGCAACTAATATAGGAAAAGTAGTAGCAGCAGGCGAAGGGGTAAAGCTACGGACAGCAGCAGAAAAAAAGGATTTACCACAGTTTGAGCGGGATGAGCTGGCAAGGTTTCTCGATCGTTAAGTACCTGCTACCAGCTATCCCCGCCTTCTATCTTGTAGGCAAGGCAGTTATTGATGTCAGAATTACGTTATCCTGGCAAACTTTTGTATAGTGCGCGAACCTTTATTAGTTTTATTGTGAGTAAAGGAGACCTCTCCTACATAGAGATCCCCGTGAGAGTCAATTGCTATATCATGTGGAGCAACGAACAACGCGTTCGGTCCGGTTGCGCCCGGGCTGCCCCAGCTTGACAGTAAATTCTTGTCTTTATCGAATATACTGACCTTCTGCTCCAATTCAGTAACATAGACAACATTATCCTTGTCAATGCAAAGATCGGTTGGTCGTCCTAGGTCAGTCCACTGGAAAAGGAATTTGCCCTGAACGTCGAAAACCTGGATTCGCCTGTTTTCCCTATCCGAGACCCATACCTGGTCGCTTTTATCCAACCAGATGTTGTGGGGAAGTAAAAACTGGCCAGGACCGTTGCCGGGCTCCCCCCATGAAAGTAAAAGGTCGCCGTTAGAGTTGAATTTATGCACTCGTGCATTGCCATAACCATCTGAAACAAAGATATCTCCTGTGGAAGAAAGCCTCACTCCTGTTGGGCGGTTGAAAGGAGGGGCTCCTCGTTGTATAGTAGCCAGGCTCTCGAAAAGGTCCGCTTTTTTTACATAGCCGGAATCAGAAGAGACCCCTTTCTCCCCTAGCATCATAAGCAGTTTTCCTTCCGGGGTGAATTTTGACACTGTGTGATTAATATCATCTGTACAATAGATTGAGCCGTCAGGCCCTGAGCAGCTACCATGAGCTCTACCAAAGAAGTCTTCTCCCCATGAGGTAATAAGTGTACCGTTACGATCGAAAACCATTATCGGATGAGCGCCTCTGTTTAATACATAGACCCTGTCCTGCGCATCGGTACATATTCCGGTAACATCCATATATTCCCATCCCTCGGGATATTTCCCCCAACCTTCAACCAGTTCATATTTGTAGTCGCCCTCACCATATATCATTGCTACGGTCCTCCTTTTTCTCTACTTACAAGATTTGCTATTAAACTGTCTTAAACATTGATGGAAGCTGATAGTCAGAATCTTGTTAACACATGTTATAAGGAAAAGGCATACATAATCAAGAGCAATCTCAGTAAAGAGAAAAAGGGGGATCGTACGCTATGATATAGATATGGCTATATGAAAAAAAGTTTAACTTTATATCAGGATATACTTTATGTGGAATAGCCCTATATAATTACTAGTTACATTGAGTCAACCTTTATCCGATTAAGTAGAATACTAGTTGATATGATAAACGAGAAGACGAATTTATTAAATGGAGGTTTAAATGACAAATTCAGCCCAGGAAGCTATTGACACTTTTAAAAGGTGGAATAATGCCTTTAACGCTCGCGATACTGAAGCACAGCTTGCATATATGCATTTTCCTCATCTGAGGCTTGCCGAGAACAAGTTTCAGTGGTGGGAAACCGCCGATGACTTTCGAGCACCCCAGGAAACAATAACGGAGAAGCTCAAAGCTGAAGGATGGCATCACACCACCAGCCTGTCGATTACTCCGGTCCAGGTTGGCGTAGATAAAGTACATCTGGCGATCCGGCAGTCAAGACAGCATGCGGATGGGACGGAATACAATGGTTTTGATACGCTGTGGATTTTTACCAGGATAGAGGGTCGTTGGGGGGTACAGTTCCGCTCTTCATTTCTGACAAATACCGAGGCAAACGGCCTTGGCTCATTACCACGGACTTGATTAAACAGCCTCTTGCCTGTTAGTCATTTGCCCTGCTGCCCTTTACTATAAATAAGGGTATAGCTTATATAGTAATGGGAGACTAGCCGTTGGTTGCTTGGGCTGTTTTTTCTATTGGTTTTAGAAATAGAGATAGCAATAGCCCGGCAACTCCAACCCCAATTATGATAATGAAGACTAAAGAATAGCTCCCGGTCACATCAAATATCCTGCCTGCAACCAGCGGGCCTACAGCCCCACCAGCCATCCCTAAAAATGAGGAAAAGCCGAATAGGGTACCATGGGCTTTGGTCCCGAATAGTTCAGCTATTAATGGGGAAATCAGGGCAAAAAATCCCCCATGAGCAAATCCATATACAACAGCAAAAATATAGAATTGCCAGAGTTTTTTCGACAGCATCAGCCATGACACTGAGATTATCAGCAGGATAAAACATAAGGTCATAGTCCGTATGTTGCCCGTTCTATCTCCGGCAGCTCCTACCACAAGACGGCCGGCTATACTCACTCCCCCGATTATGGATATGAGGCTAGCTGCGCTAACAGTAGAGATGCCAAGGTCTATAGCATGCGGAGCAATATGAACCATCAGACTGTTTCCACAATACCACATGAAAAAAAATGCTATACAGACGATCCAGAACTGCCTGCTGCGCAAAGCCTGTCCTGGAGGCAACCCGGGGTCTGTAGAATGTGTTATGTTATCAAGCTGGTCTGTTTCACCGTAGGGTTTAAGCCCTTTTTGGCTCGGATCACGCCTTAGAAACTGAGCGAGTGGTAGTACAATGATAAAGCAGAGAGCGCCAAGTATTAGGAAAGAATTACGCCAACCGTATGCATTGATGAGTTGGCTTGAGAGTAAAGGAACTATCATTATACCAAGGCCGGTACCGGCTTTTACGACACCACTGACAAGGCCTCTCTTTTTACTGAACCATCTCATTGCAGTGGACAGCAGGGAAACATTAGCGGGGCTACCCCAGATATTCATCAGAATGCCAAAAAATAAATATATCTGCCAGATAGCAGTGACGTGGGACATTAAGAAGCAGCCGGTAGTAAAGACAACTCCTCCAATAGTTATTATCATTCTGGAGCCAAATCTGTCGGTCACTCCTCCAAGCAGAATGGAAAATAACCCACCCATGATGAATCCTAATGAAAGTGCTCCGGAGATGGCAGCTCTACTCCAACCAAAATCTGCTTCAAAGGAGTTCAGGAAGACACCCCAGCTGCTTGTTATCCCGTGTAGTATGAAGAGTATAAGAATAGAAACTGCTACTACCGTGTAGCCGTAGAAGAATCTTGGTTGTTTTTTATCTGGCAAAGTGTAAACCTCTACAATATTATGGCATATAAGTCATGATGCTGGTAATACCTGCTATCCGTGCCATCATATTTCTGAATAAGTTCATTGAGCTACATGGTATTTGAATACAATACCATTGTTATTTTGTTGGATTTTGGAATTCACATGGGACTTTCGTTTGGCAAAGACCACAACCGGCGGTGCTTTTTACATTATCATATCCCTCTTTTAGTGAGTCCGATGAATAACCGATAACATTTCTTAGATATTCCTGACATTTTATCTTATCATGTCCCTTTTCGGAAATAGCTCCGGCCGGGCAGCGGGCTATGCAGGCTCTACAGCTTTTGTCTACATAAAATAGACAGTTTGAATATGGGGACTCGGCTGTCCTGGGACTTATAGGTAACTCCAGGTCAGTAACTACGCTGCCACAACGGTGTGCAATTCCCCGTTCAGTAATGAAACCATCGGAAAGGCTGAAAGTACCGAGACCTGCAGCATAGGCTACATGTCGTTCCGACCAATTCGAATAAGGACCTTTCTCATTCTTGAAAACCTCAAAATATGGCTGCAGAAATGGCGCTACTGCTAGATAGTCCATAGCGATGAGAATTTCTACCACGTGTGTACGTAATTTTTCATTGAATTTTTCTCCATACCAGCGTGTATGCGACCAAAGGCGGCTGGGAACTCGAGACTCAGCACGGTTAGACACGCGAGTTTCTTCTGCTGCAGGTAATATCCAGCTTATTACTGAAATGCGTTCTGGTAAATCTTCCGGTTTTTTATTATATGTTTTGGCTAATGCCTCACGCGGGGTAAGGTAAGTAGAGGCGATGATGGTTTTATATTTGGTGAAGATAGGGTCGTCACCATCGGCGAACTGTACCAGCGGTTTATCCCACATAATGTAGTCATTCATAAATGACAGGCGATTATCCGGACTATTATATGTAAACTCTTGTATTTCCTGCTCAATAAACTTCGCCGGATTTCTTTTAAGTTCCTGCTGCTTTTTTATTGATAAATCCATATACCCTCCTGAGCTTAATATTGTTACTTTGTTGAGTTAAATCTTATAATTACTAAGTTTATACAATGATAGAAGAATCGCTGCTGTTTTAAGCAATTCAGGCTTTTGAGTAAGAGGATTGACTCGTAGCTCTATAGAAACTCATTGCCATCATTGATTAAATAGGGATTGAAGGTAGCATATTTTTATCTTTATTTCCAATTTCAGCAATTCTCGTGGATAATAGAGTATTAGGTTGTAAGACAGGAGAGTCCCTCTAGAGTTGTAATACTTAAGTTAGCGAAATATCTAGTGCTCTGTTTCTTAAAACCGATTCAATTACTGGAGACAGTCCAGTATTATCCTTATCTTAGCGGTTGCCACTTACCCAAGCTGAAAAGTCTGGGGAAAAAGGTCTTGCGCAGTTCTTCAACAATATAGAGGCTGCCACCGGCCAGAAGGGCAATCCCCCACCGGTCAATACCTATAGGCACCGTGCTCAGGGCAACCTGCATAAACGGTAGATAAATAACTGCCAGTTGCATCACTATCGCTGTTGAAATGGTGATAACAAGCCAGCGATTGCGCAGGAAGCCAAGCTCTCGTACAGTATGCTCATCGGAGCGAGAATTGAAAGCGCGGAACCATTCAAAGGTAACCATGGTACAGAAAGCCACTGTACGTGCTTCAGCCAGATCCATCCTTGACTGCGTCCAATTGAAGATAAGGAAAATGCCAATACTCATCAAGATTGCCATAAAGGCAATGCGGAGAAGCAACCCCGGGAAAAGCAGCCCAACTTTGGGGTGACGCGGAGGTTGCTTTAGCTCGTCGCCAAACTTTGGCTCAAGCCCCAGAGGAATACCGGAGGCAGTATCGGTTACCAGGTTCACCCATATAATTTGTAAGGGCAACAACGGGGCTTTGCCAATGAAACCTACGCATAATATTAAAGCTAGAAGCTCGCCAAAATTTGTGCTTAGTAAGAAGAACACCACATTTCTGAGCCGGTTAAAGATTGCTCTGCCCTCATCTACTGCTGAGACTACTGAGGCGAAGTTATCATCCGCCAGTACCATATCGCTGGCTTCTTTGGCCACATCTGTACCGGTAATGCCCATAGCGATGCCGATACTGGCTGCTTTTAATGCCGGAGCATCATTGACCCCGTCGCCAGTCATGGCTACGGTATGCCCACAGCTCTTGAAGGCATTAACTATCCTGAGTTTTTGAAGCGGTTCGATGCGGGCAAAAACAGAGATATTCTCAATATGCCGTGAGAGGTCTTCGTCACTCATTTGCTGAAGCTCAGCCCCGGTCACTGCTTTTTCCGGAGGCAAGTTAAGCTGGAGGGCTATAGATTCAGCAGTGACTTTGTTATCACCTGTAATCATTACTACTTTAATGCCAGCTTGTTTACACAGTCTTATTGCCTCCTTCGCTTCTTCGCGAGGGGGGTCTGCCATTCCCACAAGGCCTACAAAAATCAACTGCCCCTTCAGCTGCTCCTCTTTCAGTTCTTCAGTGTCTGCAGGCAATTCGGCATACGCGGTGGCAATCACCCTCATTGCCTGTTCGCCCATCTCGTTATTAGCCTCCATCACAGCTTGCATGTCCTTCTGTGTCAAAGGAGCAACCTTATCTCCAGTCAACAAAGAGCTACTGAAAGACAGTATACGTTCTACTGATCCTTTCACATATACTACCTTGCCCCCGTTATCGCGTGGGTGGAGAGTAGCCATATATTGCTTCTCGCTCTGGAAAGGTATTTCATCGAGCCGTGGGAATCCCTTCTCTAGTTTTTCTTTCTCCATGCCCGCCTTAGCAGCAAGTACCACCAGTGCCCCTTCTGTCGGGTCCCCATAAACACTACAGAAATCATGCTCGCAGGTCAGCAGCGCATCGTTACACAAAGCTCCGATCTGCAGGTTTAAGTTCAGAGCGGCATTGTTTTCTGTGTTCAACTGTTGACCGTTCTGTTGGAAACCACCTTGTGGATTATATCCTTCACCGGTTACCTCTACATGTTGATCATAAAGGTAAAGCTGTCGTACGGTCATCTCATTCATAGTTAGAGTACCTGTCTTGTCGGAACAAATCACCGTGGCTGAACCCAGGGTCTCAACTGCCGCCAGCTTACGAACGATGGCATTACGACGGGCCATCATCTGCATCCCGATAGCCAGTACTACTGTAACAACTGCCGGCAACCCCTCTGGTATGGCAGAAACTGCGGCTGCTACTGCCAGCAGGAAAATATCCAGCCAGTGCATTCCTCTGATAACTCCGACTGCAACCAGTACAGTGATAATCCCGAGTACAAAGAGGAGTATGTACTTACTGAGCTTGTCAATGCTCTTTTGGAGTGGTGTCTTCTCTGGCTGTATCTCCTGAATGATAGCTGCTATTCTACCGATTTCAGTTGACATCCCGGTTCCTGTGACAACTGCAGTAGCTCGTCCATAGGTAACGATGGTGCTCATAAAGACCATGTTCTTCCTGTCTGCCAGGGTGGTAGCTTCGGTGAGGGCCTTTGTATGCTTGGCAACCGGCATTGATTCTCCGGTCAAAGTAGCCTCGTTTATCATCAGATTGGAGACATCCAGTAATCTCGCATCAGCTGGAACCTTATCTCCTGTTTCCAGCAGGAAAATATCACCAGGAACAAGTTTACTTGCAGGTATTTGTCTAACAGTTCCGTCACGCCGAACTTTTGCCCTTGGTGCTGCCATCTGGAGCAGTGCCTCCATAGCTTTCTCTGCTCGTGTCTCCTGCATGTACCCGATAGTCGCGTTGGCTATGAGCACCCCCAGTATTACCCAGGCATCGATATAGTGCTCAGCTATAATAGAGATTACCGCAGCAACTATTAGCACATAGATTAGAGGGCTAAGGAACTGTTTGAAGAAAACAACTACCGGTGGCGTTTTTTTCTTTACTTTAAGATCGTTAGGCCCGAACTGCCGTAAAAGCTCGGCAGCTTGGTTCTCTGTAAGTCCAGGGCGGCTGGAATTTAGCGCCGACAGCACCTCTGTTGAACTAAGACTATGCCATTGCTCTTTCATCACTACATCTTGATACAGATAAACTAAAGTTTATTGGTTAAGAATAGATGAGAACCATAATAGTTTAGGTACTCTTTCCAAAAGACTGGAGATGTTCCATTGAGCCGTATTTATCAGTTATCAGACTAAACTCTTTTGAATCATAAAAACGGCAATTGTTTTTACCGAAAGATTGGGCTACTTCAATCAGAAAACGTCCCAGTTGCTCAATCTGGTATGCATTACTAGCTCCTGTGCCGCATCCGGGAACAGGGACTTCGGATGTTATAGCGACTCCAACTACCGGGGCTTTGGTGGCTGTAGCAGGCTGTAGAATACTGTTGAAATGGTAAAGGTCATTGCTATAAGGGGTAATATCTTGAGTGGTTATGGGGAAGGTAGCAGGAAGTTTGCCGGTAGTAATTTCCATGATAGTAAGTAAATCCTCACTAATTCGAAGAATATATCCTTCTTTGACTGTTGGTGAAATAGCAAAGCCCAGGTGGTTAATTATTCGGTTTCCTCTGGAAGTATCTACAGAGAGGATAGCATCCATTTGAGAATCAACATTGTAGGTATTCATAGTAGATAATTCCACGGGAGAGCCCATAAAAGGCACGGGGACATGAGGCACAGTGGGGGCATCCGTGCAGATGTGAGTGGTAATAATTATGTCACCATCAAAGATGTCGCCCACTTTTTGCATACGGGCCAGCTTTAGGGCGGTTGAAAGTACAGTCAGAGCACCATCGCCATCGGATACAAGGCCGATGGCTGTGGGTCTGGCACCAAGTCCTCCAAGCTGTCCAATAATGCCAAGGGTGGGAGCCTCGCCTCCTTTGTGTTTACCTTTTTTCCCCGGGAAAGTAATTTTAATAAAATCGGTGGAGCCATTTTCTTCTCTTACTGTTTTGCTTTGAAGGTTTTTCTTCTTAACCCTGTTCTTGTATAGTAGTTCAGCGATTTTCTTAACTGGTTTTCCAGGCCGATCTATTAACTGGTAAATTTCTAAAACTTCTTGCAGTAGCACAACACTTCCAATAATAACTGAAAGTTATTGGGAAGTCTATATATGCAAAAAAATAAAAGAGAAAGAGGTGGTTCGCTAATTATAGGAAGGAGTATCCTTCCTTGACAATCTTTTTACGGATATATACTATATGCACTATTGCGCATATATTAATTAGTGCATATAGATGGCATCTTGAATTTGAATACCGATAGTATAACCTGGATGTTCTTTTTATCTAAATAGGGAAGTAAGACGAATGATAGTAATGTTGAAGGTTTTTCACCCGAGCCCGCCGTGTGCAAAATGCAGGCAGGTGGAGAAAGTAGCCGCAAGAGTGGCGGCACGTCATCCCGGAGAGGTAGAGGTGTTATCCCTTCCTGTGCTCTCTGAAGAAGCAAGGAGCTATGGTATTCTGCTCACGCCCGGTGTGGTAATAAATGACAGGATATTTTCTACAGGTAAGGTCATTTCAGAGGATGAACTGGAAAACGCGATAGAAGTGGAGTTAGATGTAAAATGATAAAAGTGAAAATGGAAGTACTCAGTGGAGACCCTCCATGCCCGGGATGCCTTGCTGTTCTGGAGCTCGCTGATGAGTTCGCCCTGAAGTATAAGGGGAAACTGGATGTTATCAAGCTGATTGGCGAAGAGGCTCTGGCGAAATTTGATGAATATAGAATCGGTTGTGTACCGGCAATTGTTATAAACGAAAAGATACGGATTGAAGGCATCTGCCCCAACCGGAAAACCCTGGACAAT
>Ga0272441_10004719_pt1 | contig 24355 bp, 22 predicted proteins | sample SSMProp6N_FD_193582 | JGI IMG/M metagenome (GOLD analysis project Ga0272441, IMG submission 193582) | Marine sediment archaeal communities from Little Sippewissett salt marsh, Falmouth, MA, United States - SSM-Prop-6N | ecosystem: Environmental > Aquatic > Marine > Wetlands > Sediment ...
TACAGGGCACCATTTACCCTGACAGAATTGAATCCGGCTTCAGGAAGCACTCGGACACCATAAAGACCCACCATAACGTGGGAGGCTTACCCGCAAGCATGGAGTTCAAAGCAATCATTGAACCCCTGCGAGACCTGTACAAAGATGAGGTCAGAGAAGTCGCAAAAATTATGGGATTGCCAGACAAGCTGGTTCACCGACAGCCCTTCCCAGGCCCGGGATTGGCAGTCAGAATAATCGGCGAAGTGACAAAAGAAAAGGCTGAGCTGGTGAGGAAAGCCGACAAAATAGTCACAGACGAGATTGAAAAAACTGGGCTTGGAGACCGTTTGTGGCAGTATTTTGCAGTTTTAACGGAGACCAAGAGCACAGGAGTGAAGGGCGACTCCAGAGCGTACGGTTACACTGTTGCAGTCAGGATTGTTGAAAGCAAAGAAGCCATGACCGCTGGTTTCGCGAGGATTCCATACGATGTGCTGGAGAAGATTTCCACGCGGATAACTAACGAGTTGCCTCAGGTGACGCGGGTCGTGTATGACATAACCCATAAGCCGCCAGCAACCATAGAGTGGGAGTAGACCTCAGTTTTCCACATAATATAATGGTTTCCAGCGTCATTTGCGGCATCAACTGAAAACTGTTTTTCTGTTCAACAAAACATATATGCAGAAAACTGCTGAAATGCGCATGGGGGACCCCAGTGGCAAGTAAGGAAGGTAGGTGTGCTCATCTAGGGATGAGACCAAACTTCTTTCATGTGGCAGTTGGCTCAATCCTAGTTGCGGCTATAGTCTTTTTGCATTTACAGTTAACCCCCAACTTTAACCTGTCAGCTCTATCCTCAATCGGATTCTTCAACATGCTTTTCTTGTTTCTTTTATTCCCGCTGGAAGGTCCTCTCATCCGCAAAACTGTGTTGCTTATCGGAGGCAACACTGTAGGCGTTCTATGGTATTTTGTCCAGTTATCGCTTGAAGATGTTTTTTTGGTTCTGAACACAGACACATTCAAGATAATAACCCTAATTGTAACGCCTCTCATCGATTTCGTTTGGATTGTAGCTGTCTGGTCGCTTAGCCTATCGGTGCTGGCATCATACAGGATGAAGAGGGAGCGGCTGGAGAAAGGTTGATTCGGGTTCTGAGCGTAGCGTTCATTGGGCTGGTTGTCCTAATCACCGCTTATCTTGTACGGCATTATCTTTTCACGCTTGCCGCGTTATACCGCAAAGAGGAAACGCATCCGTCATGCTCAGGCAAAACTGTTTATGAGCCCACTGTTTCGGTTATGATTCCCGCCCACAACGAAGAACAGGTAATCGAGCGGATTCTCCAAAGGATGACGGAGTTAACGTATCCGAAAGAAAAGTTTGAGGTAATCGTGATAGACGACGCATCCATCGATAGAACCGGCGAAAAGGCGAAACTGTTTGCCAAAAATTACAGCTTCATACACATTGTACGACGAGACCCAGTCTACGGCGGAAGAGGAAAACCAGAAGCGTTGAACCGTGGATTGAAACATGCTTCCGGAGAGATAATCTACTGTTTTGACGCCGACTATTACCCCCAAAGGGACATCATCGAGAAGCTGACAGCATGCTTCATCGACCCCAAAGTAGGAGCCGTGCAGGGAAGAGTCACAGTTCTAAACGAGCCAGACAGCATAGTCACCAGACTTGTTGCACTAGAAAGAACAGGCGGCTACAGAGTAGACCAATTCGCCCGAAACGAGCTGGAACTCATCAGCCAATTCGGCGGAACCGTGGGAGGATTCAGAAGAAGCCTAATAGAAACGTTGAGAGGCTGGGACCCTGACATGCTAGCCGAAGACACAGACCTAACCTTCAGAATATACCTTGCAGGCTACAAAATCAAATACGTCAACGATGCAGACTGCTACGAAGAAGCAGTTGAAAACTGGCACTCATACTGGCGGCAACGATCCCGATGGGCAAAAGGACACATGCAATGCGCCTTCAGGCACTTATGGCCTGTTATGTGGAGCAAGAATCTGCGGCTGCGAGAAAAAGTTGACGGGTTTCTGCTCCTCAACATCTATTTTGTTCCCATATTCGCGGTTTTAGCTTGGTTTCTGGGCGCATCCCTTTTCATGATTCAGCCTCTGGAATGGATGAATATCCTGTGGATGGTAGTGCCTATTTCGTTTTATAGTTCAGTGGGAAATTTTGCGCCCTTCTTTGAGGTTGGAATAGGCGCCTATCTGGATGGAAGAAAAAGAATCTGCTGGCTGATTCCCCTGCTGCTTCTAACTTTCATGTTTAACGTACTGATTTGCACAAAAGCGTTAATCGACCTGTGCATCTCCAAAATCACAGGAAAAAAACATCACAAATGGACAAAAACAGTCCACAACGGCAACGGAAACCACTACATCAAATAGCCAGACAAGCATCCGCGGGTACCCACAAGTCAACTTTTATACTCCGTAACCAGAAAAGAAAGTTCAAACAAGACATGGACATTATCCTGCAGTGGATGGTTGTGGAATGGCGGTTCAGTACATAACATATAATCCTAAAAAAATCTTGAACACCCACAAGCATGCTGATTCATGGTTCTGGGACAAGTATTCTGCCCATCCGTACATAGGCTGCGAGTATGGCTGTGAATACTGCTACAGCAGGGAAACCAAGTATTCGCGCTACAGCAACCCTACTGACTTCTCGAACATCATCAAAATCAAAGAAAATGCTCCAGAACTCTTGAGAAAGGAGCTCTCCAAAGTCCCAAAAGACACCATCATTGTGGGCGACTATCAGCCCATCGAAGAAAAAACAGAGCTTTCACGCAAAATGCTGCAGGTCTGCCTTGACCACCAGTTCCCTGTGTCTCTGCTGGAGAAGTCTCCGCTGGTTCTGAGAGACATCGACCTCATAGAAGAAATCAGCAAAACCTGCTGGGCATCTGTAACGTTTTCGATAATAACCACTGAAGACGACGAGACAAGGCGGCTGTTTGAGCCGGGAGCGCCATCAACATCAAGCCGATTCAGAGCCATCAAAGAATTTTCTGACAGGGGCATACTCGCGGGCGTGGCGTTCATGCCCATTCTGCCATTCATCTACGACAGTGACGAAAACTTGGAGGCGGTGGTGAAGGCTACCGCGGAGCATGGAGGAAAGTTTGTTTTAGCTGGCGGATTAACCTTGGCTTCCACCCAGAGGGAATGGTACTTCAGGGTTCTTGCAGAGCATTATCCGCAGTTGACCCCAAAGTATCAGCGGCTATACGGAGACGGTTATGGTCCAGAATGCAGCTACGCCGGAGAAATAGGCAAAAAAGTAAACCGTCTGTGCCAGAAGTACGGCATAGAGGATAGAATGCCAAGGTACGTTCCCGATGGACCGTTGGCAGTTAACAGGCTGATATCTGAGAGGCTTCAAAACATGGTTTACCGTATGGAGCTGGACTGTGCCTCGAAATACAGGATGTGGGCTTACAGGAAGGCTGCGTGGACACTGGAGGAACTGACAGAAAGCGTTGCCGAAATCTACGCCAAAAACGGAAGAAAAGGCTTAGAGCAGCTGAAGAATGTTGGAAAATCTTTGGCAGAGGAGATTGAGCGGCAACTCCAAGAAATCGGTGAGCGTGGAGAGCTGGCGGCGTAGCGTTTAGAGTAGATGATAAACCAAACAGATAACGTTGAATTTGATTCTTTAAAACGCTTGCTGTGTATGGTGTTCAGGTTTTTGCGGAATCAAAAAAATATGGGAAATTGGTAATATTTATATATGGTAATATACAGAAAATTGTACAAGACTTGTTTGATTAACAACAAAAAGAGGTGATTATGTTATGTCACAAGTTTCTCTTAGAGTGGCTGAAGCTCAATCCCGCGACGTCGGGAGAGGAATAGCTAGAATAGACCCAAAAACTAGTTCCGAAATTGGGCTTTCAGCCGGAGACGTTGTTGAAATTCACGGAAAAAAGAAAACCGTAGCAATATACTGGCCTGGATACCAAGAAGACACGGGTAAAGGCTTGATTCGCATAGACGGCTACACCAGAAACAACGCTGGCGCAGGCATAGACGAAAAAGTTGACGTGAAAAAGGTTGAAGCAAAAGAGGCAAAAAAAATCACAATTGCGCCTACAGAGCCGCTGAGAATAACTGGAGGCGAAGAGTATCTGAAGCAGATTCTGAAGAACCGAGTTATCTCCAGAGGCGACATCATACCTTTAGGGATTATGGGTCGCAGAATAAACCTGATGGTAACAGGATTTCAGCCCCCAGCAGCTGCAGTGATGGTGGTTCCATCCACGCAGGTTGTTCTGAGCGATAAGCCAGCAAAGGCTTTGGCGATGGAGGTGCCCCGGGTAACCTATGAGGACATCGGAGGATTAACCGATGAGATTCGGAAGGTCAGGGAGATGATTGAGCTTCCCCTGCGGTATCCAGAGCTCTTCGAGAGACTGGGCGTAGAGGCTCCAAAAGGAGTGCTTCTTCATGGACCGCCCGGAACAGGAAAAACGTTGTTAGCTAAGGCTGTAGCCAGCGAAACCAACTCCAACTTCGCGAGCATAAGCGGACCAGAGATAATAAGCAAGTTCTATGGCGAAAGTGAAGGACGACTTAGAGAGATTTTTGAGCAAGCCCAAGAGAACGCGCCCAGCATCATCTTCATCGACGAATTGGATTCGATTGCACCGAAAAGAGAGGAAGTCACAGGCGAAGTGGAAAAACGGGTTGTTTCGCAGCTTCTGGCGCTCATGGATGGTCTCCAGTCCCGCGGAAAGGTTGTGGTTATTGGAGCAACCAACAGACCAAACGCTTTAGACCCCGCCTTACGTAGACCCGGACGCTTCGACAGGGAAATCGAAATCGGCGTGCCCAACAAGGATGGGCGTCTCCAAGTTCTGCAGATTCACACCCGCGGAATGCCTTTGGCTGAGGATGTGGACCTGAAGCGTTTAGCAAGTGTTACTCACGGTTTTGTTGGCGCAGACCTTGAAGCGTTAACTAAGGAGGCTGCTCTTCATGCTCTCAGGAAAATATTGCCTGAAATCGATTTCGAAGCCGACAGCGTGCCAGCGGAGATACTGAACAAGATAATAGTTAACATGAACGATTTCGAGGAGTCGCTGAGGGAGATTGAGCCGTCTGCCATGAGGGAAGTATTGGTTGAGGTTCCCAACGTCAAATGGACAGACATTGGCGGCTTAGCAGAGGTGAAGGAGGAGCTGCAGGAAGCTATAGAGTGGCCATTGAAGTATCCTGAAATCTTTGCTCACATGAACACTGCTCCGCCAAAAGGCGTTCTGTTGTATGGTCCTCCGGGAACAGGAAAAACCATGCTGGCGAAGGCTGTGGCTAACGAGAGCGAGGCGAACTTCATTAGCATCAAAGGTCCCGAAGTGCTGAGCAAATGGGTTGGAGAATCCGAGAAGGCAGTAAGAGAAGTGTTCAAGAAGGCAAGGCAGGCAGCGCCCACCATAATATTCTTTGATGAACTAGATTCGATAACTCCTGTCAGAGGATCAGGATACGGCGGCTCACAGGTTACGGAGCGGGTAATCAGCCAAATCCTAACCGAACTGGACGGACTGGAAGAACTGAAGGATGTTGTGGTGATCGGAGCTACAAACCGCATTGATATCGTTGACCCTGCTCTGCTGCGTCCCGGAAGGTTCGACAGGCTGCTTGAGGTGCCAGCTCCAGACTTGGATGCACGAAGAGAGATTCTGAGGATTCATTTGGAGAAGAAACCGCTAGCCGAAAACGTGAAGATAGATGTGTTGGCGGAGAAGACGGAAAACTATACTGGAGCAGACTTAGCTGCGTTAGCTAACACAACGGCGATGCTGGTAATCAAAGAGCACATAACCAAAAGCAAGACGCTGGAGAAGGCGAAAAAAACACTCAAAGACCTGAAAATCAGTATGAAAGACTTCGAGAAGACCCTAGAAAAAATGAAGCCATCCTCAGCAGCAAAAAACAACAGCAAACTAACTATCTAATGCTGAGCATCCACGGGGAAATTTCCCCATTTTCTCTTTTTTTGATTAACTATTTTTTGTATCCGTGTCATGTTAACGAATAAGCATATTAGCGCTTGGACGTTCAAACATTACTTGTAGGTGAGTTTGGATTGAAGAGATGGGAATGTGTACAGGTTAATCATCACAAAAATGTTGGAAAAATAATCGAGGAATTCGAAAGCAGAGGCTGGAGCCTCCACACATACTCTACCGCTCAATTACGAGGATCAGAGGTTAACCACTACCTGCTATTCGAAAAAAGCGCGTAAACAACGGTTTCAACAAGCTAGCGACTGTGGTTTCTGCTTCTTGGCTAACCTGTGTTACATATAACATTATAGATGAGGAGGCGGTAAACAGTTCTGTTGGTCTGGTGTAGGCTTTGAGGGTTATTGCTGATCTTCATATTCACAGCAGGTTCAGTCGTGCTACAAGCCAGAACATGAACATAACCGAGATAAGCCGTTTTGCGAAAATTAAGGGATTGACGCTTGTGGGCACAGGAGACTTCACTCACCCGAAATGGTTCAGCGAATTATCTGAGGAACTGACAGAAGTTTCGGGCACCAACCTTTATGGCTCCAAGAAGCGTCCGAATTCGCCTGTTCGTTACATGTTAACCGTCGAAGTATGCACCATATACCCTGTTGACGGGAAATCCAAAAAGATTCATCACGTTATTTTTACGCCCAGCCTCGAAACTGCAGCCCAAATCAGTGACAGCCTGAAGAAGTATGGCAACTTGGCTGTTGATGGTAGACCAACCTTTGACATGACCTCTGCGCAGCTTGTGGAGGAGGTTATGCAGGTTTCGGACCAAAACGAGGTCATACCCGCTCATGTTTGGACTCCGTGGTTCAGCCTGTTCGGCGCCTTCAGCGGCTTCGACACCATAGAGGACTGCTACGAGGACATGACTAAACATATTCATGCACTGGAAACAGGTTTATCGTCAGACCCGCCCATGAACTGGAGACTAAGCAGCCTTGACAGGTTCACCTTGGTTTCTAACAGCGACTGCCACAGCCACTGGCCATGGAGAATCGGAAGAGAAGCCAACGTCTTCGAACTGGACAAGCTGACATACAATGAAGTGGTTGACGCCATACGCAAAAAGGACCCCGAACGCTTCAAGTTCACCATAGAAACCAACCCCGCATACGGCAAATACCACTGGACAGGACACAGAAACTGCAAAGTCTCTCTTCCGCCAAAAGAAGCCATGAAGTATGGCAACCACTGTCCGGTGTGCGGCAGAAAACTGACCCGAGGCGTTGACCAGCGAATCGAGGAGCTGGCTGACCGACCCGTCGACTACACGCCAGAAAATCCGATAGGCTATAAGCGGCTGCTGCCCCTCCACGAAATCATCAAAGCGGTGATGGGCGTCAGCTATCAAGGAGCCAAAACGGTTTGGAACATTTACAATCCTCTGATAAAACGGTTCGGCGACGAATACACCGTGCTCATCGACACACCCAAGCAGGAGATGGAGAAGGTTGTTGATTCGCAGATTGCAGATGCCATCGTTAGGGTACGAGAAGAAAAAGCAACGGTGATACCCGGATACGATGGCGTGTACGGGCAACTCGTCATCTTCGAAGAACAGGAAAATGCGGCGCCTCAGAAGCCGTCGCAGAAGAGCATATCTGACTTCATGTAACAGGTTGCTAACAGTTTTAAGGCTGAACCAAATCTTAATCGATATACAAAAGGGATGAACGCGTTTTGAGGGACATGGTAACAAAATCTGTCGATTACGGCAGAAGCCTCGGAGCCGAATACGTTGAGGTTCGGGCGCAAAACCTCTTCAAAACCCTGCTGACAACCAAAGACGGCACAGTCGAAGGCGCAAAACAGGGAACAGAAGGAGGCGCAGCCGTCAGAGCCCTAGTCAACGGGGCATGGGGCTTCGTGTCTCTCGGAAAACTGGAGCCCAAACTGCTGACCGAAGCTGTTGACGAGGCTATCAAGTTGGCGAAGGCGGCTAGTCTACGGGTGAAATCGGCTGTGAAACTTGCTGACGTAAAAGCAGTGGAGGACAGGGTTGAGGCTAAGCCGAGGAAAAATCCGCAGGACATTTCTTTGGAGACCAAGATTGACAACGTTTTGGCGATGGACAAGACAGTCATTGGCTATGATAAGCGGATAAAGAGTTGCACAATCAGCTACTTGGATACAACTGGAACAAACTACTTTGTCAACAGCGACGGAACTTGCATAGAGCAGGATAAGCTTTACGTGTGGTCCAGAATCTTAGCGTCAGCGCGGCAGAACAGCGTTTACGCTTCTGCAAGAGAGGAGATAGGTTCCACGTCAGGCTACGAGGTTTTCGACACTGAAACGCCGGAGAAGGTGGGAACCATGGTTGCCAAGCGTGTGGTTGAGCAGTTGAAGGCTAAGACGCCGAAAGGCGGAAGCTTCCCTGCGGTGTTAGGACCAAACGTTGTTGGCGTCTTCATACATGAAGCCATGGGGCACCTAGCAGAGGCAGACCTCACACTGTCAGGTTCTATACTTTACGACAAGCTTGGAAAACAGATTGCCTCAGACGCGGTTACAGTATATGATGACGGCACAGTTGTGGGCGCATTCGGCTCATTCAAGTACGACGATGAAGGAGTTAAAACACAAAAAACGCCTCTAATCGAAAAGGGACGCTTGACTGGGCTAATGCACAACCGCGAAACCGCCCAGAAACTAGGCATGACGCCCACAGGCAACGCCAGAGCCGAAGACTTCCGATACGACCCCATAATCAGAATGCGGAACACTTACCTTGCAGCGGGCGACAACAGCTTCGAGGAGCTGATTGAAGGCGTCGACTTCGGGTACTACCTGAAGAGTTTCCGGGGCGGACAAGCGAACCTGGATGGAACCTTTCAGGTGGGAATACAGGAAGCTTACGAAATCGTTAAGGGCAGGCTAGGCGAGCCAGTTAGAAGCGCTTCCATAAGCGGGAACACCCTTGAAACGTTACACAGGGTGGAGGCTGTGGGCAGAGACTTCGAGTTGTGGCCTGGAAGATGCGGCAAGGGGCAGACAGCGTTCATCTGTGATGGGGGACCACACATACGGGTTGGAGAGGTGACCATTGGTGGCGGAGCCTAAACTAGCAGAACTAACCAGTCTCGGAGAAAAGGCGGTCAAAGCCGCCATAAACAGAGGCGCCGAGGAAGCTGAGGCTTTCCTAAGCGTATCCTCCGGCACTTCAATAGATATTGAGCGAGGGCAGATTGTCAGAAGCGCTAAAAGGATGGATCAGGGGCTAGGTGTAAGAGCGGTTTACCGGAAGGCGGTCGGTTTCTCGTACACAAACACGTTAACAGAAAGGAACATAGAGGATGCTGCGGCGAGAGCATTCAAGGCTGCTAGAGCCAGCAAGCCAGACAAAAACTGGCTGAAGTTTCCTAGCCCCAGAAAGTTTGGTGAAGCAAGAGGCACATACGACAAGCGGATAGCTGATTTGTCTTCTGACGAGATGGTGGATGTTGCGGCGGTTATGTTGGATGCGGTTGAAGAGTATGACAGCAGGGTTTCGGCTGTTGACGGCGGAGTGGGGGCATCCATTTTTGGTACGGTTGTTGTTAACTCTCAGGGAGTTGAAGCCTGCGACATGGGCACCGCTGTTGCCTGTTCCGTGGAAACTATAGCACGAGATGGAGCGGATGTTACTCCAGCGTGCTACGAAGTAAATGCCGAGAGAGTTTACCACATCAACCCTGAAGCTGTTGGAACAGAGGCTGCGAGGCAAGCTGTTACGTCACTCAAAGCCAAGAAAATCGGGTCTGGAAAGTTTCCGGTGATTTTTGCTCAACCTGCGCTTCGTTCCCTGCTCTCTTACACGCTGATAAACGCGGTTAAGGCAGATTATGTTCAGAGGGAACGGTCTGCGCTTAAGGGCAAGATTGGAGAAAAGGTTGCCTCAGACCTTGTCACAGTATACGATGATGGGCTTCTTGAGGGCGGATTGTTGACCACAAAGTTTGATGACGAAGGGGTTCCATGCCAAAAAACTTTGGTCATCGACAAGGGTGTGCTAAAGAATTTCCTGTATGACAGTTACACCGCAAATAAAGCTGGAGTGGAGAGCACTGGAAACGCTTCGAGGTCAGGGCTTGCCTCGTACACGTCTACGCCAGCGTTGGCGGCAAGCAACTTCAGGTTCATGGGCGGAGACAAGACGGCTGAGGAGCTTATAGGCGAAGTTGATGAGGGGCTGCTGGTTTATGGTGTTCAGGGTGCACACAGCAGCAATCCAGAGAGCGGCGAGTTTTCGGTTGTGGCTACTCCTGTTTGGAAGATTAAGGATGGAGAAGTGGCTGGTGCTGTGCGCGGCGTTATGTTGGCTGGTGTGATGTTTGATGTTTTGAGGAATGTTTCGGCTCTCGGCAGCAACGTTAGGAAGCTGGGGCAGCTGGTTGCGCCGTGGGTTAGAGTGGAAAACGTCAGAGCAGTTGGAAGGTTGTGAAACATTTTTATTGTAAGTGGGACTCACCTGTTTACTATTGCCTGAAGATTGAAATGGATTAAACTTGGCAGGATACATGGTGAAGGAAAAATGGCTGCAACAGAATCAGAGTCCAGCGGCGGAAACTTCTTGAATACACAGATTCTCAGAATGATTGTTCAGATCCTGTCTTTTCTGCTGTTTGTCTCCGTTGTTTTCGGTTTGGGACCTTTACCCATTGTTCTTCCGGTCATGTTCACGTTGGGGCTTCAACAGCAAGCCATGGGCGACGCCTTTGCGATGCTGCAGGTGATGCTTAGCGAGGCAGTTTTCCCGTGGATTCCCTTAGCCTCATTCTTTCTGGTTGCTGCTCTGCTGGGCAGGTCGCTGTGCGGCTGGGTGTGCCCCTTCGGTTTAATTCAGGATGTTGTTGCATTATTCAAACGGAAGCACATGGAAATCTTGCCGAGAACCCACAACTGGATGGTCAACATCAAATACTTTGTTTTGGTTGTGTTCCTCCTTGTCATCGGCTCTGTGGCTGCGATGGTTGCTACTGGGTCAGGTGCGGGTCTACAGTCGGCTTTGGGCGATTTTGCTGTAGCTCCGTTCAATGCTTTGAGTCCAGCGGACACTCTGTTCGCGGTTATACCAAACGGCATATTCACTCTTGTCAACAATGTTGACGCTTTTGTAGCTGGAGCCTTGGCTGTTCGTCCCCTCCTGTGGATACGCTTCGGTATATTGGGGGTTGTGCTGGTTTTGGCAGCTTATATTCCCAGAAGCTGGTGCAAGTATTTCTGTCCCCACGGCGCAATCTTGGCTTTCCTGAACCGATTCAGCTTCCTAGGTTTACAGAGGGACCCGGTGAAGTGCACGAAGGCGGGATGCAGCGACTGTGTACAGGCTTGCCCAATGAATGTTCCAATACTAGAGCTGCCGTGGGAGAAGTTCACGCACCCTGAATGCATATACTGCCTGAAATGCGTAGAGGCCTGTCCAACAAAAGCCATCAAACCAAAAATGCCCTAGTCGAAAAGTGGGTTATGAAGTTGATAATCACGTGAGGCAAGGGCTAAAGGAACGTGTTGATTCTAAAACGCGGCAGAATGCAGGCTCTTTTTAATCTGTTCCTTTATAAGGGTGCAAACACTAGTATGTTTGAAAAGCTTTCTTTTATCGAATGGGTTTATCCTCCGAATAACTGGATTCTTTTCTAGCAAAGTATACAGAGGTGAGTTTGCATGTCCCAAAAAAGGATGTTTGAAGTTAAGTGTACTGATTGTGGCAAATCTACTACTGTGCCGTTTGAACCCACAAAAGGCAAACCCGTTTACTGCAGAACATGTTTCGCGAAACGCAGGAGTAAACAACAAGAAATGCCTAGTGTGAGCGAAAGGTTTGACATGAAAAATGCATGGGCAATACGTGGAGATAAATGGCAAGGAAAAAAAGAAGTACACCACAACGTTTTCAAAAGGTAGCCGTTACCTTTTAATTCCCCAAATTCTAAACCCGACGTTGGTGATAATTAATTAACTACCTTTTTAGACTATATAGGTATAATTGATTATGGCGTAGGGGTGTTTTGGTTTGTCTAAATGGGAGTATCTTGTGCTTGCGTTGAAGACAAAGGTTCATGTTAATCGACACGAGCGAGAAAAAAATCCTACTATCCAAAATGTACAAAACGAACTGAACGATTTGGGGGAAGAGGGCTGGGAATTGGTGGGTGTTCAAAACATTCGCCTAGAGACTGGCATGCTGTTTACTGTTGCATATCTTAAGCGGAAAAAAGCATAGGCATCAAGAGCAAAAATCCCGTAGCTTCGGGGAGTAGGCTTTGAATGTAGTTAGCAAAGTTAGGCAAGAACTGCGGAAGAACGTTGATTCGCACACGAGGCATTATTCAGGCTCATTTTTTAAGGAACCCGTCAAGTCTATCGGCGTTAAGGTTCCTGTGGTAACAAAGATTGCTGAAAGGTTGTTTGGACAAATCGAGCACTTGAGTAAGGAAACGATTTTTGGGTTTTGTGAGGAACTGCTCAAGTCTGGCTACGTCGAAGAGGCGTTTGTTGCCTGCAGGTGGTCAGACTTTCTGAAGGACAGGTATGAGCCTGAAGATTTCGAGGTTTTCGAGCATTGGCTAAACACGTATGTGAGCAACTGGGCAGAATGCGACACCCTATGCAACCACACACTAGGCACGTTTGTAGAAAACTATCCCAAGTACGTTGAACGGTTGAAGCAGTGGACGCAATCACAGAACAGATGGGTCAAACGAGGCGCAGCGGTAACTCTGATTTTGCCTGCACGGAAGGGCATGTTCCTGGATGACGTTTTCGAGATTGCGGACAAGCTGCTGCTTGACGGGGATGATTTGGTTCAGAAGGGATACGGGTGGATGCTGAAAGAGGCAAGCAAACAGCATCAAGAAGAAGTGTTCAATTACGTTATTAGAAACAGGGCAGAAATGCCGAGAACTGCGTTAAGGTATGCTATCGAAAAAATGCCTCAAGACCTAAGAAAAGAGGCAATGAAAAAGTAGAGTTTTCAGGTTTGGCGATGCACGAGTATCAACAGAACGGACTATTTTCCCATCATGAACAGAGCCATTTCTACGTCTGCTATGCCAAATTGGAGTCCTTCTAGGTTGAGTTGGTCTCGGATGACTTCTAAGGTCCAAATCAGGTGCTGATAGTTTTTTGCCCACCCTGAATCCGAGCAGGGGTCTCCAGGTCTTGCGCGTCCTGCAGGACATTTGAGAACTGGTTTTTCATCGAATTGCAGAGTTTTCAGAGCAGTTCCCACTCGGCTGTCATAGATGCAAAATCGTTCTTTATCAAAAAGCCCAATAATTTTTGATGCCCGAGAAATTCCTACCCCCTTTATTGCCAACAATCGTTCAACTGCTTCAGACACTTTGCCTTGGTCAACTAAACTGAACACTTTACGGGTTATGTCCAAAACTTTTTTTTCGTCACGCAACGGAAATTTGCCAAAACCGCCCCACGACATTATCACGTCAAGAGTCTCCAAGTCGATTCCACCAGAGTTTTGGCTTCGAGAAATCTTTATGGATTCCGTTATTTCGCTACGTTCTGTTAAACAGGCTTGAGGTTCTTTAGTGTTCCACGAATAGTTTTTTCTTCCCTCGATAAGACGCGATTTGTTGGCTTTTGTCCAATCCAAAATAACTTGCTTGTGCTTCTTCAAAAACTGGTCTTTTTCAAGCTGTAATTCTTCTGGTGTGGTTTCCTCATTTTTCAAGTAACTTTCCTTCTGTTTCCACATCTAAAACAATATCCTTGATGGGATTTATTACTTTGTTTTTGTGCAGATTCCCTCTAGGCAGTAGACGGTTAGTTTCTGTTTCTCTGGGCATTTGCTTTCCAAGTCGCATCTTGGACATAATGTGGCGACATCAGAAATGTCTAGTGTTCCGTTACTTTCGTGTATGGCATATACCAGTTTGAGGTATTTCCCTTCAGCTATCCGCGGAATCCTGTTTCTGTTCTTGAGCCCAAACCATTCATAGAGCCGCTTATTGCCTTTCGAACAGTTGCAAGTTTTGCACACGAAAACGGCGTTGTCTGCAGCGTCTGGACCGCCTCTTGAACGGGGCAGAATATGCTCTAACGTTAGGTTGCTCTTTTTTCCGCAGTAAATACAGACGTCCTGATGTTCCCTTTCTTTGATGTATTCTCTGATTGAGGTGGACCAGTTGATTTCTCCAGAAACCAGCTTCTTGAAACGGTTCATAATGAATCCGTACTGGTTTTTGCCGTATCCTGTGGACTCAGAAATTATCTTTGCATGCTGCCAGAAAATCAAATCCTGAATAGTCTTCACAGCACGAGGAGGCAAACCAAAGACCGCATGCAACATAGATTTGAAGCATTATTAGCTTTTGCCACAAACAAATTAGGACAAAATGAATCAACAAAATCTGTTAAGGGGGATTGCAGGTGTAGCATCGTTTGTTGTGAACACAGATTACTCCGCCGCAGGTTGGGCACTTCCATTTTTCTTTTTCGTTTTCTAGAAATTTCTCCATACCATTTGCTTCAATGTATCTGAGATTCTCAACTAGGCTTAGTCCATACTTTTCTTTGTAAACGTCATCAATAGTCTTCAGGGCATCACATGGAAAATCTGAACACTCAAAACAATAATCAATCTGCTCCTTATCTACCAGCCTTGCACATTTCTTCTTGATAAACGCACACAACCTAGACCTAGTTCGACAGCCCACACAAACATGTTTCCGCTTTTTCCCACTCATCGTATAACCAAAAAACGCAACACACGTTCCACAATTGATACCACAAAGAGCAACCAACTTGGCATCAAATTTGTCACGCACCATTCTCCATCCTTGACGAATCTTAGTGGCGCGGGGTGCGGGATTTGAACCCGCGTGGCCCTACGGGCCACAGACTTAGCAGGCCTGCTCCCTACCAGGCTAGGAGAACCCCGCACAAGATAGTTTGTTGTGGAACGTAACCTAAAAAAAGTATCTGTCGCGTTTAAACCAAGTTTTTATAAAACAGTTGCATTCCATAGTGTTGGAAGATGGGCCGGTTGTCTAGTTGGTTAGGATGCAGCCCTTACGCGGCTGAGGTCGCCGGTTCAAATCCGGTCCGGCCCACCACCAAACAAAAACAGGTTTCCTCAATCATATTAGCTGCCTAATAACAGTGGATTGTTGAAAACAGTCTTTTTTCTGCAGAACCAGCAAGAGGCGGTTTTCATGTCCGATGCTTGCTGCCAATATATGTTTTAGAGTCGGTGTCGAATCTGAATCAACAATTTTACCGTTCATACCGTAGGTTCACAAATATTATAACATCCACCCACAATTACGAGAGCAACCAAAATCAACTATGTGAAGGGTAGGAAGTAGGTTAGGATGGTAAGTTCTGCTGCGGAGTCATCACCCAAAGGCGACACAACTTCAGCCGGGGAGACGCTGATTAACATCTTATACGTGGACAACGAAGCTGGCTTACTGAAAGCCGCGAAACCAATCTTGGAGATTCAAGGCTCATTCCACGTGGAAACCGCTTCGTCTGTTGAAGAAGCCATACAAAAAATGGAAACCAAAACCTTTGACGTGATCGTTTGTGACTACATTATGCCCGGGAAAGATGGGCTTGAATTTCTGAAGGAACTTAGGGACAGCGGAAACAGCATTCCGTTCATCATCTTCACCGGAAAATGCAGGGAAATGGTGGCTATTGAAGCATTGAATTTGGGTGCCGACCAATACATCAACAAGATTGGAAGAACAGAAGCGGTTTACAGCGAACTTGCACACGGTATACGTACGGTTGTGAAAGGCAAGAAAGCGGAGGAGGCGCTGAGGGATAACGAAAAAGAGAAAAGCGCAGTTCTTGACAGCATGTCCGAGCTTGTTAGTCATCAGGACTTGAAACATAGAATCCTTTGGGCGAATAAGAAAGCTGCTGACTCTGTGAATATGAAAACTGAGGAACTTAAGGGTCGCTACTGCTATGAGATATGGGGAAACAGAGCCACCCCATGTAATGGCTGTCCCCTTGAGGAGACCATAAAGACGGGTCAACCACAACAGAGAGAAGTAACTACGCCAGATGGCAGAATCTGGTTAATTAATGGTTCACCAATTAAAGACGCAAATGGAAATGTAACAAGCATTGTGGAAGTCACAACAGAAATCACCCGGCAGAAGAAGGCTGAGGAAGCGCTTCGAGAGAGTGAGAGACGCTTCAGAGAATTGAGTGAATTACTTCCTGAAGTTATTTTTGAAACGGACACCAAAGGAACCCTTACATTCGTAAATCATGCAGCATACAACCAATTTGGCTATTCTCTGGAAGAGTTCGATAATGGTTTGAATGCTCTTCAGATGTTAGCTCTCGAGGATCGGGAAAGAGCCAAAGAGAACATTGAGAAGGTACTGCATGGAGAAAAGCTGGGCTCTAATGAATATACAGCGCTGAGGAAAGACGGAACTACATTTCCGATCATATTAAACTCCACTTCCATTATTCGCGGCGATAGGACTGTCGGACTAAGAGGAATAATGGTGGACATCACTGAACATAATAAAGCCGAAGAAAAACTGCGGGAGAGCGAAGAGAAATATCGGTTGCTGACCGAAAACATCACCGACGTCATATACATTCAGGACATAAATTTAAGGATCACATATGCAAGTCCTTCAGTCGAAAAATTGTCTGGCTACACTCCTGAAGAATTGTCAAAATTAAGACCAGAGAATTTCATGACCTCTGAATCTTTTGAGCGAGGAGTAGCAGACTTCAAGCAGGCAATCGCTGCAACTAAAGAAAATCCAGATTATGAACTCCCGCTCAAACAATACGAATACATACACAAAGATGGCTCCACTTTTTGGGGAGAACTAAAAATGAAGCTGCTCCGAGACTCCAACAACAATCTCGTGGGGATCCAAGGTGCCCTCAGAGACATCACCGAACGCCAAGAAGCAGAGAAAAAGTTGGATGAGATGATGAATCAGCTGGTGACAATTAACGAGAAGTTGGGTGTGGTCGGCAAGTTGACGCGGCATGACGCCCGAAACAAGCTCTCTGTCATCGCCAACAACGTTTATTTGGCTAAACAGAAGCTGGCTGCAGACCAGGATGCCTTAGAATTCTTGGGTGACGTGGAATCAGCTGTTGATCAGATGGATAAAATTTTTGAGTTCTCAAGAACTTACGAGATGCTGGGCGTCGAAGAACTGTCCTACATGGATGTGGGGAACAGCGTTGAGGAGGCAGCAATTCTTCTTTCAGGAATGAACGGCGTGAATCTTGTGAATGAGTGCCGAGGCTTGACTGTGATGGCTGATTCGTTGCTTAGACAGCTTTTCTACAATCTTATCGATAACACGTTGAAGTATGGCGAAAAGGTCAGTCAAATCAGGATGTACTATAAAGAGGGGAAGAGTCAGCTGAAACTGGTTTATGAAGATGATGGAGTGGGCATACCTGAAAACGAGAAAGGAAAACTCTTCATGGAAGGCTACGGCAAAAGCACAGGCTATGGGCTCTACCTGATAAAAAAAATCTGCAAAGAATACGGCTGGTCTATCCGCGAAACAGGAAAAGAGGGTATAGGAGCCCAATTCACTATGGTCATACCAAAAACATCTAGAAACGGGAAAAAAAGTTACTGCATCAATTAAGGGAGCTGTTTTCTGTTGAAGTTTCAGGTGACCTGTTTCACGCCCTCGGCGACGGCGTCAACTCTCTTCAGGTTGTTGAATAAAACGTTTAGTCGGTAGGAGCTTGTGCCCATTTTAATCAATTCCTTTACGATGTAATCTGGGCGAATAAAGAATCGTTGATAGGCATCATGAATCATCTGCTCAACCTCTTTGCATGGAACAGCGTCGGGTGAGACCTCAGAAACCATAACTCCGGTTTCCCAGTGTTTTTCTTCATCAACAAGACCCTGCATTTTGAGTTCCTCCCAGATGTCGGTTCCCGGGAAAGTGGCGAGAATGTTGAATTGTGGGATGTCCACATGAATCTTCTGCGCAAAATCTAGGGTGTGCTGAATCTCTTTTCTTGTTTCGTGGGGCGCCCCCAAAATAAACGATGCCACTATCACGTCGATGCCTGCGTTCTGGGCTTTTTTGGTTGCATCTTCTGCCTGTTTTGGGGTTGTCCGTTTATCGTAATAATCCAGAACCTTCTGTGTGGCGTTTTCGATTCCAAAGTAAATCATTCTGCATTTAGCCCTCACCATCTCCTGCAGCATGCCTCGGGAGCAGTTGTCAACTCTGCCTTCAGCAAAAAATTCTATGTCCACCCGCTCTTTCTTCAGCCGTTGGCACAGTTTGATGACCCGCTTGGGGTTCAAAGTGAAGTTGTCGTCCACGAAAAGGAACTGTTTGTAGCCTTGACTGGACAGAAGATGCAGCTCCTCCATTATGTTGTCCACTGACCTGGAACGCCACAGGTTTCGCGCTAATCTTCGGCACCCGCAGAAGCGGCATTGAAAAACGCAGCCTCGGGAGGAGACGAAGCCGCTGAACTTCTTCGGCGCCACAACTAACCCAGCCGTGGTGTTATGGTATTCCGCGTCCAGCATTTCCCTGTCCGGAAAGGGCAGCGAGTCAACATCCTTGATTAACGGTCTGTCTTCTGTGCCAATTATTGTGCCATTGTTTCGGAAATTGATTCCCCGAACCTTCTTCAAGTCGCCGTTTCTTGCAAGACACAATGCCAGTTCAAGGCTGGTTTGTTCTCCCTCTCCTCTGATGGTGATGTCCACAAAAGGATATTTTCTCAGAATCCGTTCAGCGTTGAATGTGGCAAAAAAGTTGCCGAAAACGGTGATTATGTTCGGGTTTTCTCTCTTCACGTTTTCTGCGATGAGCGCTGCTTTGCGTCCTGTGGCACTTAATGTGGAAAAGCCTAGGATGTCCGGGTTTTCTTTTTTCACCCAATCCAGCGTGTCTTTCATTGAGTAGTCCTGCGCAGCCTCGTCGATGATGGAGACATCTACTCCGTTTTCTCGGAGGTATGTTGCTATGTAAAGCATGCCCAGCGGAGGGGCTGCACCCACCATCTTCTTAACATCTTCGATAGGCAACTCAGGATTTGGACCCGGATTAATAAACGAGAACTTCATGCCTGACCCTTTTTCCAGTCCGTAACTTTTCTGCAGACGCATTTAAGTTTACTGTAAAAAGATGATAACTAAATCAGGGTTGTAAAAGATTTGCTCTTCCCGTTTTCATGGGTGACGCCAATTTTCCATCATTTCTTTGGGTAAACCCGTTTTTTCTCTTCCGTATCGGCAATGAGGCTTTGTCAGATGCCTCTGAGACCGTGACGACGTGATGTAGAGTCCCATCTCCAGTCCACGTTCATGGTTGACTTCCAGTTTCTTTAGTTCAGAGGAACGTAAGCCGCACCTGTCACATCTGAATCCCTGATTTTTTCCCATGGATTTCATTCTCTTTTCGCATTCAGGGCAGACTGGATTAACAAACGATGTTTTAGCAACCAAACGCATCACCCTCAACTTTTCGAGGTTGATGGTCAACTGATGATTCGGAGAAGAGGCGCGAACACCGCCGAAGACCTTCACTTTGTCTCCAGCCACCAGTTTTCTTGCTGTCTTGCAGAGTCTTCCTGTAGGCGCGTAGGCGGCGCAATCCACTTCCCCTGTCTCATCCTTAATTGCAAAGATCACGTGTCCACCCTGAATTACTTTCGGCTCCTTAGATACCACGCCCTCCGCAACCACGGGATTGTAGGGCAGTATCTCATTAACTGCGCTGACGCTTCGCAGGTGGGCGTCGGTTCCTTGGTTTGTGCGGAAAATCATCCACCTTTCAATCGGCTCGTCTCGGAGAATCATCTGGTGGGCTCTTTTAACAGCCTCCGCGGTTTCGCCTCTGACTCCGTAGAGGATGGGGTCGGGTCCCCTGGGGGTAATCAGGATTCTGCCTGTTTCAGGGTCTACGTTGCTGAATGTGAGCGGCAACTGTGTGTCTATCGTTTTCACGGAGGAAGCTTGTACCCTGCGGGGTTCGCCGAGGTTTTCTGGCATCCTGTATGTTATAAGCTCAAAAGTGTGGTCTCCGCTCAAGTCCTCTCCGATTGCGGCTAAGCCTCCGATGATTCCTCTTCCCTTCTTGAATCCCACAGACTCAGCTTCAAACCGCTTAACAATGCTTAATGCTTCATCGATTTGTACTATTTGCTGCTCAGCTTTTTTCGCAAAGTCCCTGATTTGCTGTGGGATGTCCCCTGAAAGGAATACAACTCCGGGGTCGGTTCCGCTGTAACTGAGCCTAGAGTTCGCTTCGATTGCCTCCAAAACTGTCTTCTTAATTCTGTCTATGCTGTCTTGGGGGCAGCTGATTCTTAGGCAGAGGGCTCCGTTGCCTCGGGTCTTCCACGGAACGTTGGGGTTAAGCCTGATTAGGTTGGGGTAATCCGTGAAGGAGGCGCCCATCAGAGACAGTTTTTCGGCTAGGATAGCGGCTATGTGGGTGGTGCAGCCTCCGTTTGGCGAATCGGTGTCGTCGAATCCTATATGCAGCTTAACCATTTTTGCTTCCGCTCGTTGCCTGTAATATGGGTTGTTGAGCGGATAAGAATCTTCAGATAAATCTTATTTCTTTCGGATTTTGAGGAAAGGCTGATAGAAAATGGGGGAGGTGGAGGTTACTTCTGTCCCTCGATCACTATCATGGTTAGAGTTGACCGAACTTTGTCCAGCCTTCTCACGTTCCATGTGACAATCTCTTTAAGTTTGTCCATTGTGTTTGCGCCGACCTTAGCTACAACGTCGTAAACGCCATAAACCATGTAGGCTTCCTTAACTGCATCAATCTTCTTTAGTTCGTTCAAAACTTCGTTTTCCGATCCTATTTCCGTGTTTATCAACACAAAAGCCATAGGCATAGCATCATCTCCACAACATATTATTTACATTGTCTCCCTAAATAATTTGTGCTTATTCCCCAAAAAAACAGCCCACTTTGAAAGCTCTAACATTTTTTGACAAACAATTATTCAGAGTTACTGATATTCCTTCAGCCTTCACCGAAGTTATATTACAATCGACAACTATAAAGAATCGGTTTGAGATGAAATAGTTTAGGTGAGTTTCTCTTGCAGTGCGAAGTATGTGGTCGCCAAATATTCGGTAAGCCTATCCGGGCTATAATCGAGGGAGCCAAACTGTCTGTCTGCCCTAAATGCGCTAAACTGAGTTCTGGCTACTGGGAACCTGAACCTCAGCCGCAATACCGCCCAAAAAAGAGTATGGGACGTCAGCCAACAGTTTCTTTCTCAAAGAGACAGCAGCGCCCAACAGTGACTGAAAACTTGGAGCTTGTGGGCGACTTGGGTCAGCAAGTGAGACAGGCTAGACGAAAGATGGAGCTGAGCCACGAGGATTTGGGCAGAAAGATCAGGGAGAAAGTTTCGGTTCTACGTAAGATCGAAAGCGGCAAAATGGTTCCCGATCTTGTGCTTGCAGAAAAGTTGGAGCATGCGCTGAAGATAACGCTGCGTGTTCCTGCCTCGGAGCCTAACGTTCAGCATGTTTCGCCGTCTAAACCTCGTGGAACAACCTTGGGGGACCTTATCCAGTTCAAGGAGAAGGGGGCAAAGAAGTAACGAAGGCAGTAATCGTTCAGCGGCGGCTCTCGCTGCAGCCTTCAAGCCTAGATGAGCTTGGCAGCCTCGTCAAGGCGGCGGGATACGCGGTTGTAGGTTCTCTTGAGCAGGTCAGAAAACGGGACCCCAAGTATCAGATTGGACGGGGAAAAGTAAGGGAACTGACGGATTTGGTGACCGAAACAGGAGCCGAAAAAACTATTTTCGACAACAACCTGTCGCCGTTTCAAGCATACAACTTAGCTAAAGCTACGGGAGTGATTGCTATTGACCGTTTTCAGCTTATTCTCGAAATCTTTTCCAGAAGAGCCTCAACCTACGAGGCGGAGCTTCAGATTCGGCTGGCTAGCCTCCGGTATGAGCTGTCTCGGGCGAAAGAGCGGGTGAAGCTGGCGAGAATGGAGGAGCAGCCAGGGTTCATGGGGCTAGGAAAGTATGAGGTGGACATTTACTACGAAGCTGTGAAACGGCAAATAACTTCTATCGAAAGCAAACTAAAAAAGAAGCGTGAGGAGCGGCAGCTGCATCGCAACCGAAGAGATGAACTGGGTTTCTCCTCAATTTCTTTGGCTGGGTACACAAACGCGGGAAAAAGTTCGCTGTTCAATTTGCTTACCGAGGAGACTGTTCCAGTTGACGATGCGGTCTTCACCACTCTTTCTACGACCACTCGGGCGGTGCAGTTTTCCAAGAGAAAGGTTTTGCTGACGGACACGGTTGGCTTCATTGACCGCCTGCCCCTGAAGCTGGTTAAAGCTTTTCACTCCACACTTGAGGAAACAATCCTCTCAGACGTGATTATCTTGGTTGTCGACCTGAGCGAACCCGAAGAGGAGATTGAAAGGAAGCTTTCCTGCAGCTTGGATACGATACAGCAGATTGGAGCAACCGGAATACCTGTGGTAACGGCGCTCAACAAAACCGATTTGCTTGAAGAAGACGAACTGAAACGCAAAACAGAAGCTCTGGAGGAGCTGGCGTCCAACCCAGTTTATATCTCGGCGCTGAATGGAACCAACATAGACTTGCTGAAGCGGCAGATTACAGGCTACCTTGAAGATTTCGTTCAAGCATCATTTTCTGTGAAGATAAACGATGAGTCAATGGCGTTGGTTTCTCGGCTCTTCGACCGCGCCCACGTGCAGGACACACGGTATGAGGGGGACATGGTGAAGGTTGTTTTCAGGTCGATTCCGTGGCTTGCGGACAGGGTTAAGGGGCAGGTCGAAAAACTGGGTGGAGTGTTTACGCGTGAAACAGAAAACAGAGAATAAAGAGGCTGTGACGCAGAAAGTTGTTGTTCTGAGATGGGGGCACAGGCACAGAGACCAACGGCTTACCACTCATGTGGCTTTGACTGCCCGAGCGTTAGGCGCCTCCGGCTTCATTATGTCCGATATAAATGATAACAAAGTAGAGGAAACCGTCGGAAAGGTCATGGAGCGGTGGGGAGGCAACTTCAGTTTCGAGATGGGAAAACCATGGAAACAGGCGGTTAAGGCGTGGAAAGCAGAAAACGGGGTCACAGTTCACCTCACAGCGTATGGAGAAAACATCCAAACAAGCGATGTGATGCAACGAATCAGAGCAACAGGAAAAGATGTGATGGTTATTGTGGGCAGCCAAAAAGTGCCCGCCGGCTTCTTCTCCGAACAAATCTCGGATTTCAATGTTGCCGTGGGGAATCAGCCGCATTCGGAGTGCTCCAGCTTGGCTGTTTTTCTTGACCGCCTTTTTGAGGGACGGGAGCTTTCAGAGGATTCTGTTGACAACGCGAAAATGAAGATAGTCCCACAGGTTAGAGGAAAAAAGGTCGTTGAAGTTTAGTTCACAAGCGGTTTTGGTAGCAGAGATTACAGCTTTTTTGGTCGTTGATGGTGTAGCCGCTTTTTGTAGATTATTGCAGAAAAAGTAGCCATCAAAAATAGGGGTAGAATGATCCATGAGGGAAACTCTGGGACAGAGTTTACGTCTTGTTCAACTGTTATTGACCAGTCTGATGAACAGGGTACCGTTTCAATAAAGAATGTTCCAGTTACATTGGAGATATACAAAGTTCCATTTTGTTCAATTGGATGATTGACAGAAACAACAGCCATGCTGGCTCTAGAATAATCGCTTCTGTTTTCTTCGGGTATAATCCAAAAATCGAAATCATTTTGGCTCCCAAATTCGAACTGTGGAGTATATTCCCATATAATTCTCCATTCAGTGTGGTTAATTGTAAAAGGAGGAGATGCACCAGAACCTGTACCTGAACCAGCATAGCTCACAACCTCAGTCCAGTTGCTTGAATTCGCAAACACGCCACATGGAATCAAAGTGAACGTGATGAATAGACAAAGCACCAGTAATCCGATAACTGAATTTCGTTGTTGCATTATGGACCCTAACAATTGCATTATTTGAAGAAAAAAAAGGTTTATGGTCAAGAAAATTTGACCAAAATGAAACATTAGTTAGTCAAGAAACTTTGACTAAACTATAAACAACAGTTAGTCTTCTTTTGTTATTTCACAAGGTCAACCCCGAAATCGCCTGGAATGGTTCAGCTTTGTGGGCAGCTTCTCTTGTAAGACGACAGCGAAAAGAATGTTTTGCGTTACATAAACAGATTTAAGCCGTGTTTACCTCTTTATATGGAATGTGTGGAGTAGAAGGTTCCGATGTTGGCTTTTGTTGATGATAAAACTTTGCAGAAGGTTGCTGAAGCTTTTGGGGGCGAAGAAGCTGTTCAGATAGTTAATGTC
>Ga0272441_10004720_pt1 | contig 24344 bp, 12 predicted proteins | sample SSMProp6N_FD_193582 | JGI IMG/M metagenome (GOLD analysis project Ga0272441, IMG submission 193582) | Marine sediment archaeal communities from Little Sippewissett salt marsh, Falmouth, MA, United States - SSM-Prop-6N | ecosystem: Environmental > Aquatic > Marine > Wetlands > Sediment ...
TTTGACAAAGGCCGAACAATGCGTTGGCCCTTTGAAAAGTCATCCACGTTCGCCAGGTTTTCGGCTACCGTTTGTCCCGTGGCGGTAAGGCATTCTCCGTTCAGCAACCCCTCGCCCAACAGGTATTTCATCAGCGCAGGAATACCGCCGACGCGATCCAGGTCCTCCTGGACAAAGGTTCCGCTGGGTTTCATGTCCGCTAACAGTGGAACGCGGTCGCTCATTTTCTGAAAATCATCAAGAGAGAGCGGCACGTTGACGGCCCTTGCCATGGCGATGAGGTGCAGCACCGCATTGGTAGAGCCACCCAGTACGGTCAGAACAACCAGGGCATTTTCGAATGCCTCTCGCGTCATAATATCGGTAGGGCGGATATGCGCGCGCAGTAAGTTCATGATGGCCTGGCCCGCACGGATACATTCATCCTCTTTTTCCGCGGATTCTGCCGGCCGGCTGGCGCTGTAAGGCAAAGACATGCCCATGGCTTCGATGGCGGAAGCCATGGTGTTGGCCGTGTACATGCCGCCGCAGGCACCGGGTCCCGGACAGCTTTTTTTTACGATGGCCTGTCGCTGCTGCTCGTTGATTGTACCGGCCATGTACTCTCCGTAGCTCTGAAATGCGGAGACGATATCTAGCTTTTTGCCGTCCAATCTTCCGGCCCGGATCGTGCCGCCGTAAACCATCAACGCCGGACGGTTCACACGCGCCATGGCCATCAGACAACCTGGCATGTTTTTGTCGCATCCCGGTATGGAAATATTGGCATCGTACCACTGGGCCCGCATGACCGTCTCAATGGAATCCGCAATCAAATCCCTGGATGGCAACGAATAACTCATTCCTTCCGTACCCATGGATATGCCATCGCTCACACCGATCGTATTGAAGCGCAGTCCGACGGCCCCGGACGCGTCCACGCCTGATTTTACCCGTTCTGCCAGGTCGTTCAAATGCATGTTGCAGGTATTGCCTTCGTACCAGACACTGCTGATGCCCACTTGGGGCTTGGCCATATCCGCATCGCTCATACCGATGCCGTACAACATAGCCTGAGAAGCCCCTTGGGATTTGGGGCCCGTTATTCGTCTGCTGACGCGGTTGAGTTTATCCGTCATGAGCGTCCCCCATTCTCCTCAGATGATGATCGGCAGCGCACCTTGTTTCAGCGCTCCCGATCTCGCCACCGTACATTTACTTCCAGTCGTTCAAGGGAAAGTGCGACGATGTCCTTCAAACGGGGCTGTTGTCCTGATAAACGGTGACAAAACGAGCGGGTGCGTTCCGGGTCCGCAAGACCTGGGACGGGGACGAAAGCGGCCACGACCCGTTCGAACAACAAAGGGTGCATCTTCTCCATGAGGTGCATTTGATCTTCAAACCAGGACCAAAGGCGATCTGTTGCGGCAGGGTTTCCCGCAGCTGAAACCAGCGGTAGAAAACGGATTCGATCCGGTACTTCTTTCAACGCATAGACAAGGGCTTTTTCCAGCAGTTCTTGACTGCCGAATGCGCCCAATGCACTTACGATGGTCATACGTTCATGTTCGACCTCGCTTTTTTCCAGACAGTGGATCATGGCTTCCAGGGTGGACGGTTCTGCCTTGACGGCCCATGCGGTCATCACACTTTTGAAGATATCCGGTGGAACCTCAATACCCTCCAAAAAGCCTTTGAACAGGCCGTTTAGAAAATCGAGGATGGGTTGGATTCCGATCAAGGCACCGTGATGGAGTAACTGGTCCCGCAGCATCGCTGTATTCTGCGTTTCTTCGGCACGGGGCTTCCATCCGACCCTGTCCAGAGCGTTGACGATCAGCGATCCGGCTCTACCGATGGCCTTTTGTTGATACGCTCCTTCAAGTACTAGAACGGATTCGAAGAGGTGGCTTTCAAGGCTGGAAAGCGGAAGATAGCCGGTTTCACTCATGTATTGTTCAGCGACGTTCAAAAAGATTCCCATGGGTGCCTTGGCGGCTTTGACCAGGGCAAAAAGGTCGTTTTGCAACCCCCAGCGATCCATGGAGCCTAGTTCCTGTCTTTTCACCATGGCTGCCAATTGATCCAGGTTTTCTTTGTCTTTGTACTGGACGATGTAAAATCCGCTTTGGTCGGCGTTGATTTTATATGTGGCCGTTTCCGGTGGCAGATTGAATTCAACCTGGTCCGTTTCCAAAAGGAGATCATGGTCGGATGCATTCCCTTCGGCATCAAAGGTGGTCAGTGAAACCGGTATCATCCAGGTTTGTTTTCCTTCGTAGGGCAGATAGGTAAACCGTTCCTGGTGGAACCGGAGTTTGTCCTTTTCGCGTTCGACGGTGAGCAGAGGGAACCCTGGTTGGGTCACCCAATTGCGCATCAACTCAGACACCGGCATTTGTGCCGCGGCAGAAAGGGATTCCCACAAATGGTGGCTGGCAGCACAACCATAGGCAAAGTCCGTCAGGTAGCGGCGAAGTCCTGCCTTGAAAGAATCAGGGCCGATCCATGCCTCCAATTGCCGCAATATGCTTCCCCCTTTGCTGTAGATGATGGGGGCTGTGCTAGACGTAATGGCGACGTCAGCGCCTTCTGGCATTTCGATGGCAAAGGTTTCGTGGAAAGCGTCGCGGACCATGGCCGTTTCCGTCTGAGTGCGAACAAATTGATGCCAGATCTCCCAATCCCGGTGGTGATAATCCACCATGCCGAATCCGAAATAGGTGGCGAAACTTTCGTTGAGCCAAAGATACTTCCATTCCTCGGGTGTCACCAGGTTGCCGAACCACTGATGGGTGATTTCGTGGGCGATGACTTCACAGATTCTTGCTCTGGCCTCCCGGGAGGTTACACCGGGAATATCGAGAAGCAGGTTCTCGCGAAACGTGATGGCCCCCCAGTTTTCCATGGCGCCGAAGGCAAAGTCAGGAACGGCGATCAGGTCCATCTTGTCCAGGGGGTAGTCGATGGCGTAGTAGGCTTCTCCATAGGAGAGGGCTTTTCTGCCGAATTCACGTCCGAAAACGGTCTGATCCCCCATACCCGGAAGACAGACGGCACGCACACGCGGATCGACTTCGTCCGTATGGATTTCGAATGGACCCACACCGAAAAACAAAAGGTAAGTGGACATTTTCGGTGTGGGGTGAAAGTCAACCCGTTGTTTTCCATTCTCCAGATCGGTAGCGCTTTGGATACCGGTATTGGAGATGGCTGTCAGCTCATTTCCAATCACCATGGAGAGCGAAAAGATGGCTTTTTTTGCCGGGTGGTCCAGACAGGGGAAGGCTCTTCGGGCATCGCTTTCCTGAAACTGGGTTACGGCAATGTGGTCCTGTCCGATGTTGGTTTGTATTCGGCTGCGATAGAACCCGGCCATTCTGTTGTTGATTTTCCCGGTGTAGCTGATCTTCAGCTTCAGGGTGCCAACCCGCGGTGCAGGAAGGTGGATGGAGAGGGTCTCTTCCGCCGGATCTAGTGTAAACGGACAGTCGATTCCACTATCCTCGGCATCATCTGACTGCAGGCGGCACCACCAGATGGCAAGCTCTGCGCAATCAAGGTCAATGACCTCTGTCGGATCATCCACACAGGCAGTCAGGGTCATTTTGCCCAAAAATTTGAAATCATTCAGATTTGGTTCGATGGCAAGGTGATATCCAACAGGCGTAATCATGGGATCCTCCAGTTGTTCAAGTCAATGGTGCCAAAAGCGAGGGAGAATGAAGTTGTCTTTGCCAATGCGGTCTGTTTCAAGCCGCTTTTCTTAAAAAGTCCTCCCAAATGGAACAAAAATAATCATAACTACTTCCCCTATACTTTAACAGAGGTAGCAAGTGCGCAGCTGTTTCCTTTCGATCGAGCAACGTTTTTTGGTACGGTTTTGGTCCATGAAAATGAATGATTTTTGCTGAATCATTTTGTCCCCAATAGGGCTTCCAGTTATAGACGGGAGACAGTTTATTCCATTTGAAAGTGCCGAAAAGACCCCTGAAAAAAATTTGATATGCAGTCTGATCCCAGGACCTGATAAAAAGATCATCTGCATTTTCAAGCAGATATCTCCTGAACTGTTTATCGACCTTTCTCAAACTGGATAGATTCATGATCATCACACCGGAATTCATTTTTTTGTAGTTGGTTATTTTACTTTCCGGTGCCACCGCAAAATATTTGGGGTGCAGTAGAGAAAAGTCTTGAACAACATCGGATAAAAACATCACATCGAGGTCGGTGTAAAGGACAAACTTGTCAGGCATGCTATGATCCAATGTTATTTTTGGAATCTCCGTCCGTAGAAAGGCGCCTCCGCCTATGGACAGAAAATCATTGTTTGATTGGGAACGAGAAAATGCCTCCAGCTTTTCATACATCATGCTGCGGCAATGGATGATCCGAATCCCTCTTGCATCAATCCATGACGTTAAATGGTTCGATTGTCCATCGTACAGGAAAACCGGCTCCAGCGAAGTGTTTTCTTGTGCACTGCACACTGCGACCTTCAGTAGTTTGCAATACTCTTCAAACTCATTGCCATATTCGTTCAGTGCGAAAAACCATTTCATGAAGTCAACCTTGATGGATTCGCAAACAGTCAGTGGACATGTCATTTCCGCGAGAAATTAATTTTTAACTAATTGAAAATAAATATTTTTTTATTCATATGGGTGGTGGGAAAAGCGCAATTTCGACTTTTTACGAACCCATCAACCTTTTTTTTATGTTTTACAACAAAGGAAGCACCCACCGATAAATTGTGTAGCCTACGCCAACGAGAATAAACACAGCCGCGAAAACGATGTGGACCCAAAAGGCATTTCCAATACGGCCCATCTGCTTTTTCGTATGCGCAATGAATTGCTTGTAAAAGGCAAGAATGTTGGGTTTGCGATCGTTGGGATCCGCCAGGCCATGCTCGAAAAGATAGCGAACGATAGCGGAAAAAGAACCTGCGGAAACAACGGCTGCAATGACCATGAGGACCAGTATGGTGATATCTGTTTGGCTCATTTCTGCTTATTTGTCTTGATTATACTCCCGGCAGGTCGCAGCAGGGTTTTTCCGGCAGATCCGTTCGCCCCATTAAAAATCGGTCCACGCAGCGCGCCGCCTCCCTTCCTTCGGAAATCGCCCAGACGATCAAAGACTGACCCCTACGGGCGTCCCCGGCGGCAAAGACACCACTGCGGCTGGTCATATAGTCGCTGCCGGTACGGATGTTGCCCCGCTCATCCAGCGCCAGCTCCAATTGCGCTACGACGGTATCGGGCTCTGGACCCCTGAACCCCAAGGCCAGAAGCACCAGATCCGCTGACCAGATTCTATGGGAATCAGGAACCTCTTCGAATCGGATCGGGCGTCCATTTTGTTCAATCCATTTTACCTCTACGGTTTCCAGGGCATTTACGATGTTGTTCTTACCGATAAAGCGTTTGGTGAGAATGTTCCAGCGGCGGCTGCCGCCCTCTTCATGGCTACTACTGGTGCGAAGGCGCACCGGCCAGAAGGGCCACGGCTGGACGTCTGGACGATCCCGGGTCGGTTGGGGAAAAAGCTCGAAGTTGACGACGGATGCTGCACCCTGGCGATGGCTGGTTCCGATACAATCGCTTCCCGTGTCCCCGCCACCGATCACGATGACGTTTTTCCCTTTCGCTTCCACCCCCAACGATGTCGCTTCTCCTCCGACAACCCGGTTCTGGCTGGTGAGAAAATCCATGGCATAGTGGATGCCCTCCATCTCCCTTCCCGGAATAGGGAGATTCCTGGGCCGTGTGGCCCCGCTACAGATAACGACGGCATCGAAATCCTCACACAGGGATGGCCCTGACGGGCCCACGCCGGCGTGAATACCGGTTTTTAAGCGAATGCCTTCTTTTTCCATCAAGTCCAGGCGTCGGTCGATAATCTTTTTTTCCAGTTTGAAGTCGGGGATCCCGTATCGCAAAAGGCCGCCGGGTTTTGGGTCTCTTTCCAACACCGTCACACGGTGTCCTGCTTGGTTGAGCTGGTCGGCACAGGCCAGGCCGGAGGGGCCGGACCCTATGACGGCTACCTGTTTTCCCGTTCGTTTATGCGGTGGCTGGGGACGGACCCATCCTTTTTCGAAGGCGTGTTCGATGATGGTTTTTTCGATCTGCTCGATGGTCACTGCAGGTGCGTTGATGGCCAGTACGCAGGCCTCCTCGCAGGGTGCTGGACATAGGCGGCCGGTGAATTCAGGGAAGTTATTGGTTGCCATCAAAAGCTTGAGGGCGTCTTCCCACCGGTTATGGTAGACCTCATCGTTCCAGTCCGGAATCCGGTTTCCCAACGGGCAACCTGCGTGGCAGGTGGGGACGCCGCAGTCCATGCAGCGGGCGGCCTGATTGCGAAGTTTTTCCATTGGAAAGGATTCGTAGATCTCTTTGAAATCACCTGTCCGCTCTTCAACGGGTCGTCTTTCAGGCAGTTCCCGATTGTGCTCCATGAATCCCGTTGGTTTTCCCATGGTCCTTATTCTCCTTCGTTGGCCAGTCTGGCCAGCGCTTTTTTATACTCTTTGGGCATTACCTTAACGAAAAGACCGGCAATGGATTCAGGTTGTTGAAGCAGGTTTTCGGCCACAGTGCTGCCGGTTGCCCGGTAATGCTACTTGATGAGTTGGATCAGTTCCTGTTCATCTTCTCTTTCAACACTGTCCAGGTCTACCGATTCAGTGTTGCACCTGAATTGGCGAAAGAGGCCTTTTCCATCCCTCCGGACATAGGCGACACCACCACTCATGCCGGCGGCAAAATTTCTTCCCGTCCGTCCGAGAACGACAACACGGCCACCGGTCATGTACTCGCAGCCGTGGTCGCCGACGCCTTCCACGACCGCCGCGGCGCCGCTGTTTCGGACACAGAACCGTTCACCGGCCAGGCCGCGAATATAGGCCTTGCCGGAGGTGGCGCCATAAAGGGCCACATTACCGATGAGGATGTTCTCTTCCGGCACAAAAGAAGCTGAATCCGGTGGCCGAATGGCCAGTTTGGCGCCGGAGAGACCTTTCCCGAAATAATCGTTGGCGTCACCTTTGACCTGAACGGTGATCCCCGGTGCGCCGAAGGCAAAAAAGCTCTGTCCTGCACTGCCTTCGGCTTCGATCCGGATGGTATCTTCCGGGAGTCCTTGATCACCGTTGCGTTTGGCGATCTCATGGCTGAGACGGGTGCCCACCGTTCGTTGTACATTGGTAAGGGCCAGTTGAAGGGCAACCGGCTTTCCGCGTTCCAGGGCCGGGGCGGCCGCTTCGATCAGCTGCTTGTCCGGCGGTTCGTCCGTTTCGTGCATCAATCCCTTGGGGATGCACAACTGTTGGATGTGGGAGGGTGTTTCTTGCCGGTAGAGGATGGGGCTCAGGTCCAGCCCGTGTGCTTTCCAATGGTCCACGGCAGGTCCAAGCCGCAAGCGGTCTGTGCGACCGACCATATCGTCGATGGTGTGAAAGCCGAGTCGCGCCATGATTTTCCGCAAGTCTTCTGCAATAAACTGCAGTAGCCGAACCAGATGTTCCGGCTTGCCGGAAAATTTCTTTCTCAGTTCCGGGTCCTGGGTGGCGATGCCGACGGGGCAGGTGTTTAAATGGCAGACACGCATCATGATGCATCCCAATGCCACCAGTGAGATGGTGCCGAAGCCAAATTCCTCGGCGCCCATGAGGCAGGCCACGGCAACGTCGTGTGCGGTCTTCAGCTGTCCGTCACATTCCAGGACGACCCGGTCGCGCAGTCCGTTGCGCACCAGTGTCTGTTGGGTCTCACTGAGCCCCAGCTCCCAGGGAAGGCCCCCATAGCGGATGGAAGAGAGCGGCGATGCGCCTGTGCCGCCTACCTCGCCACTGATCAAAACAACGTCGGCCCCGGCCTTGACCACGCCTGCGGCAATGGTGCCCACGCCCACCTCCGATACCAGCTTGACGTTGATGCGTGCATTGGCATTGGCGCATTTGAGATCGTAGATCAACTGGGCCAGATCCTCTATGGAATAGATGTCGTGGTGGGGAGGGGGTGAAATCAGGCCCACGTAAGGGGTGCTGTGGCGGGTTTTGGCGATCCAGGGGTAGACTTTTTCTCCTGGAAGCTGCCCGCCTTCGCCCGGCTTTGCCCCCTGGGCCATCTTGATCTGTAGTTCAGCGGCGCTGGTCAAGTAATGGATCGTGACGCCGAAGCGGCCCGAAGCGATTTGCTTGATGGCGCTGTTGCGCCAGTCACCGTTGGCATCCGGACGAAATCGGTCCGCATCTTCTCCCCCTTCGCCGCTGTTGCTTTTTCCACCAATTCGGTTCATGGCGATGGCCTGGGTTTCGTGGGCCTCCTTGCTGATGGAGCCATAGGACATGGCACCGGTCTTGAACCGTTTGACAATCTGGGTCCATGGCTCCACGTCTTCGAGGGGAACCGGCGTTTCGTCCGGTACGAAATCAAACCGGTCGCGAATCAGCCCCTCGTCCCGGTTGCGTTCCTGAACGCTGTTGACGTACTTTTCCCAGGCCGTGCGGTCGTTTTGGCGGACTGCATGCTGGAGCCAGGGGATTGTTTCCGGATTGTACTGGTGGGATTCTCCATCCCGCCGCCATTGATAGCGGCCACCAGGGTGCAGCAGGGGATCCGGCGATCTCCTTTTCGAGCCATCGACACTTTCGGAGCGATTGATAGCCTCCTGTGCGATGGTATCCATACTCGCACCACCGATGCGGGAGACCGTGCCGGTGAACCATTTCTCCGTAACGGATTCATCCAAGCCCACACACTCAAAAATCTGAGCGCCGCGGTAGCTCTGCAGGGTGGAAATGCCCATTTTTGAGAGGACTTTCAAAATTCCCTTGTTGAGCGCTTTGACATAGTTCATGCGGGCCTGTTCGGTTTGGATGCCTCCCAAGCGATTTTCATCGACCAAGGCGTCAACGGTTGCCATGGCCAGCCATGGAACGACAGCCCCGGCACCGTATCCGATCAGACAGCAAAAATGGTGAATTTCCCTTGCCTCACCGGTTTCCACAATCAGTCCGCAGTGCGCGCGCAAGCCGGCACGGATCAGTCCGTGGTGAATGGCCGAGGTGGCCAGAAGGGCCGGAACCGGGGTCTGGTTTTTGAGGATGGCCCGATCGGACAGCACCAGCAGCCGGGCGCCTTGCTCCACTTTTTGGATCGCATCCCTGCACAAGTTCTCCAGGACGCCTGTCAATGCCGATCCCCCCCCGGACTCCGACCAGCCCAAAGCGAGGTCCGCTGTCTGCAGGTCTTTGTTCCTTGATTCCCGGATGGATTGAAGCTCCGACGGCGAAAGGATAGGGTGGGGCAACTGCAGTTGGCGACAGTGATCCGGTGTTTCCGCAAAGAGATTGGATTCCCTTCCGATGGTGGTCGTCAAGGCAGTGACCAACTCCTCCCGGATGGCGTCCAGCGGTGGATTGGTCACCTGGGCAAAAAGCTGACGGAAATAATCGTAGAGGAGGCGTGGTTTTTTTGAAAGAATGGCCATTGGGATATCGTCTCCCATGGAGCCTGTGGGCTCTATGCCTTTCTCAGCCATGGGGCTTACGATGAGCTTGAGATCCTCGGCCGTGTAGCCGAACCGGTGCTGTTCGACCCTTAGTTCATCACCGGCAGGAAGGGGCGATGTCTTCAATTTCGGCAGTTCTTGCAGTTGGAGTTGCTTCTCTTTCAGCCAGGCACCGTAGGGTTGCCGGGCTGCCATGCCTTCCTTGATCTCCTCGTCATGCAGGATGCGGCCCTGTTTTAGGTCTACCAGAAACATGCGGCCGGGTTCGAGGCGACCCTTGGCAGCAATATTGGCCGGATCCACCGGAAGCACGCCGGTCTCCGAGGCCATGATAACGCGGCCGTCTTTGGTTACCGTATAACGGCCGGGACGAAGGCCGTTTCTGTCCAATACGGCACCAACGCTGATCCCGTCGCTAAAGGAAATGGATGCCGGTCCGTCCCATGGCTCCATGAGACAAGCGTGATACGCATAGAAATCCTTTTTGGTCTGGCTCATGGTTTCGTGGTGTTGCCAGGCCTCGGGGATGAGCATCATCATGCATTGGGCAAGGGGTCGGCCGGTGTGCAGCAGCAGTTCGAAGGCGTTGTCCAGGGCTGCCGAGTCGCTTCCCCCTTCGCGTATTACGGGAAGAAGATCCTTCATCTCGTCGCCGAAGGTTTCATTCTGAAACAGCGGTTCGCGGGCTCGCATCCAGTTGATGTTGCCGCGAACCGTATTGATCTCACCGTTGTGGCAAAGGGCCCGAAATGGCTGGGCAAGGTCCCAGGAGGGGAAGGTATTGGTGCTGTACCGCTGGTGAACCAGCGCCAGGGCACTGTCTAAGGTCGGATCGCTCAGATCGGGATAAAAGGCGAGCATTTGGTCTGCCAGCAGCATCCCCTTGTAAACCAGTGTGCGCGACGAAAGGCTGGCGATATGAAACAGCTCATCGCCGGAAAGATCCAGCAGGCGCACCCTGTTTTCTGCTTTTTTTCGCATCAGATAAAGGCGGTGTTCGAATCCAGCTTCGTCTTCGCCCTCATCACCCTTTCCCACAAGCATCATTCGGATGGCAGGCATTACCCGCCGGGCAAGATCACCCGGCGATGCCGGATCTATGGGAACGTTTCGCCAGCCCAGAAATGTCAGGCCCTTTTCCTGTGCGCTTTTTTCCACAATTTGTCGCACCGCGTCTTCATGGTGCTCATCTGTCGGCAAGAAAGCGATGCCGGCAGCATAATCGGGTTCGGCAGGCAGACGGATCCCGGCTTTCTTCGCTGCCTTGACCAAAAAACCATGCGGTTTTTGGATGAGGATTCCGGCGCCGTCACCTGTCGTTTCATCGCATCCGCAGGCGCCCCTGTGAGTTAGATTGACCAGGATTTGAAGGGCGTCTTGAACCAGACGATGGGATTTCTCATTGTTGAGGTTGCAGATCATCCCCACCCCGCAGCCATCATGTTCGAATTGGGGGCGGTAGAGGCCTTTTTGTTTTAGTTGGCGGTTCAGTAAAAACGGCCGTGGTGTCATCGTACGTTCCGGTCTTTTTCGAAGTGATTGAAGGAAGACAAATGATCTGCAAAGCCTATACCGTGGTTATGAACCACGAATCCGATTTTGGCAAGCCCCATCATCTGATGCGGAGCCGCTCTATCTGGATACGGGTCTGCGCAACAAATGCGTCGAGAGCCTTTAGTATCAATATTTACAATTATGTAGATAATTTTAATAAATACAACAATTATGTATTTTTAGCGAACATGAGATTGATGCGTTGAAGGGTGCTCGAACTCTGTCATCTTGATCCCCAACAGTCCACGTTGATGACACCAGCATTCAGGGAATTCGCAATGACTGGATGATCAACGCGGTGCCGGTTCTGGACATGACCGGAAAGCTTGATCTTGAGCAACCCGGTCTGACTGTGGAGCGGACCTTCATCACGGTGAAACCGGTATAAGACGTGCAAAGGTGTTCTTCCAAACGAGAGATTCAACAAGAGAAGCAAACGATGAAAGCCACAAAGACATCAGAAACGGGAAAAAGGAAAAACCTGCTGAACATGCTCTGTGATTTCAGTGATCTCTCCGCTTTGGTGACCGGCAGCGAGAATATCGAGAATTTCCTCCAACGTACCGTGGCATTGGTCGCCGGACATCTGGGAACGCCGGTTTGCTCCATCTATCTGTACAACGAAACGACCGATGAATTGGTCCTCAAGGCTACCATTGGGCTCAATCCGGCTGCGGTCGGGCAGGTGCGCATGGTTTCCGGTCAAGGACTGGTGGGAACGGTTATGGACTCTGGGCGGCCGTTGCGGGAAGGGAGTGCCAGCAAAAGTCCCCGTTTCCGCTATTTTCCGGAAGCAGACGAATTGCCCTACGAATCTTTTCTTGCCGTTCCCATTCAAAAGGGACGTGTAAAGATCGGTGTGCTGGTGGTCCAGCACACGGAAATCGACTACTTCGAACCCTCCGATGTGACGGCCTTGAAGGCCACAGGGGGTCAACTGGCAGCAGTTCTGGAAAATGCACGATTGTTCATGGATCTGCAGCGCATGTGTCGCGTTTCGGTTCAGCCGGCCCGCAAGCTTGGCTTTATCAAGGGACAGCGAACCTCCGCGGGCGTCGCTATTGGAAGGGCTGTTGTCTGGGGAGCGAGCCATGTGAGAATCATCAGCGGTACCAGCGAGTCGGATACCGGAAACAGGGTCGACTTTAAAAGGGCAATCGCCAAAACCGTACGGCAATTGGACAACCTTCAGCAAAAATGCGCTGAAAGGCTTCCAGAAAGTGCTTCGCTGATTTTCGCTGCCCATTTCATGATGTTGAAGGATCCGAAATTTATCGATCTGATGGAAGAGAAGATTGAAAACGGTTCCCCGGCAACGCGGGCTATAAAGGAGGTGGCCCTAAAGTACATTCAGCTTTTTTCGGATAGTCCCCACCCCTATATCCGGGAGAAAGTCAGCGATATCGAAGATCTGGCCGGTCGATTGATGAGCAACCTTTCACCGGAACCTATCGATGAAAATGGAAACAGCAGCGGAAAAATAGTCCTGGCAAGGGAACTCTACCCGTCCGAACTGCTAAAGCTGGCAGCCGAATCGGTTGCAGGCATCGTTCTGGCCGAGGGCGGAGTTACCTCCCATGTGGCCATTATCGCACGCTCATTGAAGATTCCTACCGTCGTGGTCCAATGCCCGGAGCTGCTTCAAGTGGCCCCTGATACTCGGGTTCTGGTCGATGGGGAGGTCGGCAATGTATACGTGAATCCGTCGGCTGATATCATTTCCCGCTTTGACAACCAACATCAAACCCGTCAGCAGGTCGCAAAATCAAGAGAAAAGATATCGGCGGAGGCCGCCGAAACCAAAGACGGTATCCATGTCGACCTGATGGCCAATATCAACCTGTTGGGAGAACTCCCCCTTGCAGTGAAGATGGGGGCAGCCGGAATCGGGTTATACCGCACCGAGTTTCCTTTTCTCATTCGGCCCTCCTTTCCCTCGGAAACAGAACAGTACATTGTATACCGGCAAGTGGCAGAATCCATGGAAAATCATCCTGTGATTTTCCGCACCCTGGACATCGGCGGGGGGAAGACCCTTGCATACACAAACAGTCCGGTTGAAGCGAACCCGGAACTGGGGCTGCGCTCCATCCGATTCACACTGGTCTACAGGGATGTCTTCGAACAGCAGATCCGTGCCATTTTGCGTGCTGCCGATGGCTGTAACTCCCTGGGAATCATGTTTCCCCTCATCTCCTCTTTGGATGATTTTTTTCGGGCGCGTGAAGTCGTTTATCGGTGTCTGGATCGTTTACAGGACGAGGGGCTATCGCATCATCAAAAACCGGCTATTGGCATGATGGTCGAACTTCCGGCTGTTGTTGAAACCATTGTTGAATTTGCAGATGTAGCCGATTTTTTCTCCATTGGATCCAATGATTTCGTCCAGTACTTGCTTGGGGTTGACCGCGCCAACAAGCAGGTGGCAGAGTACTATCGGCCTGAACATCCCGCCGTGTTAAGGGCATTGGAAAAAGTGGTCCGAAGCGTTACCGCTAAAGGCAAACCGATCGGGATCTGCGGTGAAATGGGTCACGATCCGACGCTGGTTCCATTTCTGTTGGGCATCGGTTTGCGGCGGCTGAGTATCGATCCTCAGTTCATGCCTGACGTCTATGGGCAAATCGCGGGTCTATCACTGGAAGAATGTCAAAAGTACGCCAATACGCTACTAGCTGCGGGAACAATTGAAGGGGTTCGCCGTATGCTGCAGGCATACAGCCCATCAAAGAAGGGAAGTTCGTCGTAACGTTCAATTTTACACCAGTCAGAAATCAGGTTTAGGCCCCATTTGGTTGCTTAGGCTTCACACACGGGAAGGCAAAAAATTTCCCTGATTTTCTCGGATATTTGGGAAACAGTGAACGGTTTTTGAATAAAGCCCTTGCACCCCTTGTTTAAAATTTTATCTGCTTGCCCATTTACAGCGTATCCACTGGAGAGCAAAACCGGTATTTCAGGATTCATCTTTCGAATACAATCGAATACCTTCCCGCCATCCGTACCCGGCATAATCATGTCCAGAATGACCAGGTCAATTGTTGAACCCAATTGACGCACAATGTCAACTGCCTGATTTCCATCTAACGCATCAATGATGTGGTAACCCAATTTTTCCAACAACGCTTTGCCCGTATGTAAGACCAGTTCTTCATCATCAACCAATAAAATCGTTTCGGAACCCGTATGGACTTTTTTTTCGGCCCGAACATCTGTAACCGCTCTTTTTTCCGAAACCGGTAGTAAAAGGGTAAAGGTAGCGCCGCAACCGATACGGCTGTCGGCATAGATATAACCGCCGTGGTTTTTAATGATTCCGTAGGCTGAAGCTAAACCGAGTCCGGTCCCTCGGTTCTTTTCTTTCGTCGTGAAAAACGGATCAAAAATTTGCAGGAGTGTTTGCTGGTTCATCCCAATACCCGTATCCTTGACCAAAACTTGAACGTAATTGCCGGGTGCTAATCGAAATCTTTTACTGGTGGGTTCCTTTACCTCGACCCGCTTCGTCTCCAAGTAGAGCTTTCCTCCCTCTGGCATGGCCTGCCATGCGTTCACATACAGGTTCAGCAAAACCTGCTCGATCTGACCGCGATCGACGTCTACGACAGTGTTGTCTTCCTGAAATTTGGTCTCGATGATGATTTCTTTTTTTGTTCTACCGAACATCCTCACACTTTTAAGGATCAATTCATTGATGTCGGTTGGTTGAACTTCGTATTTTCCGCGGCGTGCAAATCCCAGCAGCTGGTTTGTGAGTTCTTTCGCACTTTGAATGTATTCATCAATGGCTTGCAAGTGTTCAAGGTGAGGGCTATTGCCGTCGAGGTCCATGGAAACGAGTGTTGTTCTCCCCTGTATGCCCATTAGCAGGTTGTTGAAATCATGTGCAATTCCTCCGGCAAGCGTCCCCAAAGATTCCATTCGCTCGGCATTGCGAAGTTGGTCTTGAAGGCGTATTCTATCGCTGATATCCCGGATAACGCCATGCGTGCCAACGAACTTTTCTTTGCCGTTCTCGGATTTTTCGTAAACCGTTATTGATTTCAGCTCAACAGGCAATGTCCGTGAAGCTTTCGCATTCTCTTTTGGGGGAACATTCTTTCTCGCCAACAGTTCGATTCCTGCTGAAGCGCCACGCCGAAACCTTCGTTCGCTAAAATAGGCCTTCGCTTTGTCAATATTTTCCGTCGCAATGATGGCGCTGTAATGTTCTCCAGCCAACGCATCGGCGGAAAAACCAAGCGTGTGTTTTACGGCTTCGCTCAAGAAAGTGAAGTGTCCATTCGCATCCAGTGAATAGATAATATCAGGGCTATTCTGAACCAAATAGCGGTATTTTTCTTCAGAACGATTAAGCTGTTGATTGATCTGTTCCTTTTCTTGTTTTAACTTCTTCTGGCTTAAAGCGTTTTCAACTGTATTGAGGAGTTCATCAGCTTCAAAAGGCTTTTTGATATAATCGTACGCACCGTTTCTCAAAGCAGCCAAAGCTGAGTTGACGTCAGCATCTCCCGTTATCAAAATAATAATGGTATCGGGGTGATTTGTTCTTACATGGCCCATTAACTGGGTGCCCGCCATGTCCGGCAAATGTACATCTACGATCGCTACATCAAACGTCAGATTGGCTAAAATTGTTGTTGCATTCCCACCACAGTCAGTTGTAATCACTTCATAGTTTTTACTTTTCAGAAGGCTTTCAAGGCTACTGCAAATTCGAGGTTCGTCATCAACAATCAGGATCTTTGCAGTTGACATATCAATGGCTCCTTATACGTACCGGTGGCATATACGTGCAGATTTCGTGAAGAAGCATCGAGACCAACGCGAATCTTGATACAATGGCTTTCCTATCTTCCTGATTAATTAGCAAATTATTAGAACGCATTTTAATCAAAAGATCAAGAAAAAGTCGCACAGATAGAAGAACAGTGCTTTGCACTGCTACCACAGACGCCATTGTGGGAGCACCCGGAAAGCATCCACTATGGGGCACGCAGGAGAGAGTGGTATCGGTGATGTTGACAGCAACAACCCTTTTGACGGGCGAGCCGGTAACAATTCAACGCCAGGTGGACAACGCAATCTTCGGTCAATTCTCCCTTCGGCCATCCTGCTGGTTGACAGAAGATCAAACAGTCGCATTATATGCCCTTGCTACTTCCGGCAGTAATAGCCCGTCACCTACAACAGCGTTGGATTGCGCCGACAAAAGGAGACGTCATGAACATCGTATTTTTATCCCCTCACTTTCCCGAGCACTACACGGCCTTCTGCAGCCAGCTCAAAGACGCAGGTGCCACGGTGATGGGTGTGGCCGACGTCCCTTATGATTCATTAGGCCCTGCTGTCCGAGAGGCCCTCTCGGAGTATTATCGCGTGGACGATCTGCACGACTACGATCAGCTGGTAAGGGCGCTAGGGTATCTTACGCACAGGTTTGGAAAGATTGATCGTTGCGAATCTCTCAATGAATACTGGTTGGCCCTCGAGGCACGGCTGCGGGACGATTTCAACATCATGGGAATACGCGGTCACCAGATCGACGCCATCCGGCGCAAATCGCGGATGAAGGAGGTTTTCCGTCAAGCCGACGTACCGGTGGCCTCCGGCCGTGTAGTACATGATCTCACTGAGGCCAAAGCGCTCATCGCAGAAACTGGCTACCCGGTTGTGGCCAAACCCGACGCAGGCGTGGGGGCCCTGGATACCTTCCGCCTGAACTCGGACAACGACCTTTACAACTTCTTCGACTCTCCCCCGCCGGTGGACTACATTTTTGAAGGTTTCGTCGAGGGCACCATCGTCAGCTTCGACGGTTTGGCCGATCGTGAGGGAGAGTTGGTTTTTGCCACGGCACATGTCTTCAGCCAGGGTATCATGGAGACGGTCATCGAGGGACGCCACATCAGCTACACCTCCCTGCGGGAGATTCCGCCCCGCCTGGAGGCGTTGGGGCGCCGCTGTGTTGCGGCCTTCGAGGCGCGTGAACGTTTTTTCCACATTGAATTTTTCCATCAGGGAGGAGAGAAGTACGTAGGCCTTGAGATCAACATGCGCCCTCCAGGAGGATTCACCACCGATATGTTCAATTACGCCTGTGACATCGACATCTACCGCACCTGGGCACGCCTGCTGGTCGATGACGTACGGAAGCTGGACTATTCGCGAAAATACCATTGCACCTATGCCAGTCGAAAAAACGGCATCCATTATCGGAACGGGCACGAAGAGATCATAGCGCGCTTCAATGTCGAGATTGTCAATGTGGTCAGCGTTCCTGGGGTTTTCAGCAGCGCATTAGGGGATGTAGGGTACATCTTTCGTTCAGAGGAAATGGCGCGGGTGCAGGAGATCACAGATTTTATCCACGCAACCGCCTGAAAAGGAGAGCACCCCCATGCACATCGAAGAACACCGCTGGCATAGCCCTCACCTGGGGCACGAGATGTCCCTCAAGGTATACGGTCATTGGGGGCGGCCTTTGATTGTCTTTCCTTGCTCTCGAGGTCGCTATTTCGACTATGAGGGGATGGGGATGATCGATGCCATCAATGGTTTCGTCGACGCCGGTAGGATCAAACTTTTCTGTGTGGACAGTATCGACGCCCATTCGTGGTACGATTTCAGCGTGGGACCGGCGGAGCGTAACGCACGTCACGAGGCCTACGACCGCTATATTGCTGACGAGGTGGTGCCCTTTATCTGCGCTCACTGCAAGTCCCCCCAGGGGCAGATATTAACCAACGGATGCTCCATGGGTGCTTATCACGCGGTAAATTTTTTCTTCAAGCACCCCGGCCTTTTCGGCGGGACGATTGCATTGAGCGGTCTTTACAGACTCGATCGACCCGAATTTGGCCTGCAGAGCCATGAGCTGGACGCCGTCTACTTCAACTCCCCATTGACATACCTGCCGGGCATTCACGATAGCAGCACCCTGAATGCCTACCGCCAATGCCAAATCGTGATCTGTTGCGGACAGGGCGCGTGGGATGAAGAGTCGCTGGCCGACACGCGCGATCTCGAACACATCTTACAAACCAAGGAAGTGCCTGCCTGGATTGACATATGGGGCCACGACGTCAACCACGACTGGCCTTGGTGGTTCAAGCAGATGAAGTACTTCTTGGATAAACTGATCTGAACTGCGTTGCCTCAAACGCTTCAACCTGGAAGAGAACATGGATGGCCTGATGAACCCGATTGTCGATTTGATGAAGAATCACCGATCGATCCGTAAATTTACGGATCGGGCTGTTGACGATGAGACGATGAAAAAAATCATTGCCGCGGCACAGTGCGCCGCCACCTCTCATTTTGTCCAGGCCTACACGGTGATCCAGGTAAAGGATGCTGAAAAAAGAAGAAGGATCGCCCAGTTGGCCGGCCCCCAGGCCTGGGTGGCCAGCGCACCTGTCTTTCTGGTGTTCTGCGCCGATTTCAACCGGTTGGAATCCGTGTGCGCCAACCGTCAGGCAACCGCAGAGAAAGGCTGGGCCGAACAATTTGTCACGACCACCGTGGATGCGGCCTTGCTGGCGCAGAATGTCATGTTGGCTGCAGAGTCACTTGGAATGGGAGGGGTTTTTATCGGCGGAATACGCAACGACCCCGCAACCGTGTGTAACCTTCTTGGGCTACCCGACCAGGTCTATCCCGTTTTCGGCATGTGTCTTGGCTGGCCGGCCCATGATCCGCCTCCCAAGCCGAGGTTGCCGGTTGAGGCGGTCCTGTTCACGGACCACTATCCGAAGTCCCACGATAAAGGGCTGCTGGAGGCCTATGACCAAATGATCAACCGTTATTACAAGCATCGAAATGACAACTTGAGGGATGAAACCTGGAGCCGACAGATGGCCGAATTCATGGGAAACATCATTCGGCCGCACATGAAGGCATTTCTGGAGGACAAAGGGTTTTTTCTGAAGTAGACATACCGTGACGACCGATAACGCCGCCCAACGCCATTGCATGGCGATCCAAAAAAAAGGACGCCTCCTCTTTAATTGTGATCACAATAATAGTTTTAGGCGTAGCTGTCAGGGCCTATTTTTCAAACGTTTGCTTAATGCCTGCTGGGAGATCCCCAGCAGCTTCGCCGCCCGGGATTGGTTACCGCCGCTTCTTCGCAAGGCCTCTTCGATCAATAACGTTGTGGCCTGCTTGATGGTTGGCAGCCTATGGGAAAAGGTGAGCAAGGTATCGGCATCCAGCACATCGGTTTGCGGTACGGCCTTGCCCGGAGATTGCTGGCGCTGGATATGGGAGGCGATGGAGTCGATGGAAAGCTTGCCCGATTTATGACGGCTGACAGCGTCGAATACCATGGATTCGAGCTCCCGGACATTTCCGGGGTAGGTGTATCCGGTTAAAAGGGGAACAATGTCACCGGAAGGGAGCGGCTCCGGCTTTCTCAATTCGGCTGCCGCTTTGGTCAGAAAATGATCGAACAGCTGTGGGACATCATCCAAGCGGTCTCGCAGGGGTGGGATGCTGACGCGGTGGGTCTGCAGTCGGTAGTTCAAGTCTTTGCGAAAACGACCGTTTTCCAGAAGTCTGGACAGCCGGTGGTTGGTTGCGGCGATGATCCGCGCTTTAGAGGATCGGGTTACGTCAGAGCCGAGTGAGAAATACTCTCCTTCTTGAAGAAGTCGAAGCAGTTTGACCTGTGAGGCTTGTGTTAAATCGCCAATTTCATCCAGAAACAACGTTCCGCCTTCTGCCTGCTCGATCAATCCGCCTCGAGGGGTGTCCGCGCCGGTGAAGGCCCCTTTAACATGCCCGAAGAGTGTATCGGAAAAGACCGTATCGTCCAAACCGGCAGCATTGATGGCCACAAAGGCACCATCCAATCCGCTCAATCGATGGATGGCTCTGGCAATCAACTCCTTTCCAACGCCGGTTTCACCTTGAATCAGGACCGGTTGGGTTGTCGGGGCGATGGACTCCACATATTGAAAGATGGTGAGCATTTTCTTGTTGCCGGTGATGATCTCGCGAAAGGCATCCGGGTTCTCAAGGTCGTCTTTCAGCATGTGGCGGCGAAGGGATTGATTCTCCCTTTTCAACTCTTGGAAGGAGAGGGCCCTGTTCACGGAAGTGATCAAACGATCCGCTTCGACCGGTTTTAGTATATAATCGAAAGCACCGGCCTTGATGCAGGCGACGGCGGTTTCCACATCCACTGCGCCGGTGACGATGATGACCGGCACGTCCGGGTGGTGTTTCTGCACATCATCGAGCAGTCTGTGGCCATCAATATTGGGCATGTTCAGATCCAGCAGCAGTACCTCAACCCGGGTTTCAGCCATCACGTCCATCACCTGTCGGCTGTCCTGGCAGGTGATTGTGTTGTTCAGGCCCGCTATCTGAAGGGTTGTATCAACGGCCAGGAGAATGGAGGCTTCGTCATCGACAATCAGTATGGGGCCAGGGGGATTCAGGGTAATACTCATTTGATCTTGTCCGTCTCCTCTATGCTCAGGTTCGGTATCGCAAGGGGAAAGGTCACGTGAACCGTTGTTCCTTGGCCCGGTGTTGAGCTGAAATGAAGGGTCCCGCCATGGTCACGAACAATGCGGTGGGATATGGCAAGTCCTAACCCGGTGCCACCCTGCTCCCGCCTTGTTGTGAAGAATGGATCGAAAATTTGGTTGATCGCGTTCTCATCGATGCCTTCACCCTCATCTTCAACTGTAAGGACAATCCGCTTTTTGGGCGCGTCGAAATCCGTTGTGACCGATACGGCGCGGTCCTTCCCCGGCAAGGCTTGGCATGCATTGACAATCAGGTTGATCACCACTTGTTCGATACGCTGGGAATTGCCCAGGAAAGTTGGTAAACTGGGACTACAAGCCAACTCGAAATGTTGTGTTGATTTCTTTATCAAATTGGTCGTAAGCCCCACCGCCTTTTCGACGACATCGTTCAAGTTGACCTGATCTTTCATTTCGGATGGGTTGTCGCGGGCAAAATCTTTTAAATCGGTCACAATGTCGCGGACCCTTCGGGCGTCGTCTGCTATCCCGGCCAGCATTTGCGGCATCCTGTCGCGGATTTTGCTGTAGGCGGTTGCACCGACCTGAAAATCTCCATGTTCGGAATAGTGATGGTCTAAAATGGGTCGCATGGCGGACCACATGATGCCCAGATTGGGAGCGTTGAGGATAATTGAGGTGATGGGGTTGTTGATTTCATGGGCAACACCGGAAACCAGGGTTCCCAAAGAAACCATTTTAGCGGCCTGAAAGAGCTGCTCCTGTTTGAGCCGGGACGCTGCCTCGGCCGTTTTCTTTTCACGGGTGACTTTTGCTCCGTACCATACAACCGAGATGGAGAGCATGATGATGACGAATAGGATCCAAAAACAGATCACTGTCGTCTTTTGGGTAATGGCCAAGATCTGGTGATGCACATCCTCCACGTAAATCCCCGTGCCGATGATCCAATTCCAGGGTTCAAACCCCATTACGTAAGAAATTTTAGGAACGATACGGGTCGGGTCATCCATCCATTGCCACTGATAGTCTACATATCCGGCGTTTTCATTTCGAACAATATCGACAAAGGCAACAAACAAGCGTTTTCCCGTCGGATCGACGAAGTTGGAGACATCCTTGCCCTCAAGGTCGAGCCGATAGGGATGAACGATAATTCGCGGTTGCATGTCATTGATCCAGAAATAATCCTTGGAATCCTGGCCATAGCGGAGATCGCGAATATGGTTCATGGCCAGGGTCTGCGCTTCCTCTCTTGTCAGAGCGCCCTCCCGCTCCTGCCGGGCGAAGGCTTCGAGGCTGCTGTGAGCTGATGCGACGAGTTCGCGAATGACCTCCCGTTTTCCTTCAAGCAGTCGTTCTTGCATTTCCGGAAGAATGAGTTGGAAAATGGTCAAAATAAACAGTAGAACGGTCATCACCACCGGGAAAAAAATGCGGATGGGGATGCTTTCGAACTGTCTGTTGAGCTTTGAAAACATCGTCTCTCTTATACGCTGGCGGTTACCCGCATAATCGCTTCGTCCCTCCGGCCTTTGCCGGAATCCAAAGGAAGACCGTATGCCGCCCAGGTTTGGCAAGACGTCGTTGCATTCATTTCGTCGCAAGGTCAAGTTGGCCAGCCGCATCGCTTTGATCGTGTTGGCATTCCCTCAGGCACCTACCTTCGACGATCAATGTACCTGATTGTTCACGAAAGTCAACGACCACACGCGAAGCGGTTGACTTGATATCCCAGCGACAGAAAGGAAAGACGAAAGCCCCTCTGCTTTGCTCCTTGCGATGGATTCAAGGTGCGAAACCGCCGGTTTGTCTACAAACGGTCTACCGTAAATAGAAAGCTTGTTCCGCCAAGCCGGTAATGGTATTGTTCGGGAGGTGGTAGAAATGAGATAACAATCCTTAAATATAAGACAATTTAGAATTTTAAAAACGTCACGGGAGAACGTGATGAGTAAAAACCATTATCCGCATTTGTTCACCCCCCTGGATTTAGGTTTCACGACATTGGCCAATCGGTCCATCATGGGGTCCATGCACACCGGATTAGAGGAGGCACCCGATGGATTCGTACGGCTGGCAGCCTACTTTGCCGAAAGGGCAAAAGGTGAGGCGGGGCTGATTGTTACGGGAGGTTTTTCCCCCAATTTGGAAGGAAGCGTGGCCGATGGCTCGGCACAATTGAGCGCCGAAGATGAAGTGGACCGTCATCGGTTGATCACCGGTGCAGTGCATGAAAATGGGGGTAAAATTGCCCTTCAAATTCTGCATACAGGTCGGTACGGATTCCACAAACACTTGGTGAGTGCGTCGGCCCTTCAGGCACCCATCAACATTTTCAAGCCCAAGGCCCTCACTGAAAATGAAATTTTTCAGCAGATCGACGCTTTTGTCCGCTGCGCTGATTTGGCCAAGCAAGCCGGCTATGATGGCGTTGAAATTATGGGTTCGGAGGGGTACCTGATCAACCAGTTTGTTGCCCCGGCAACCAATCATCGAACCGATCGTTGGGGCGGTACGTTTGAAAATCGAATTCGATTTCCCATAGAAATCGTTCGACAGGTCCGGGAAAGGGTGGGCACCGATTTCATCCTCATCTACAGGCTTTCGATGTTGGACCTGGTCACCGGAGGAAGCTCTTGGGATCAGGTCGTGAGCCTGGCACACCAAGTCGAAAAAGCGGGAGCCACCCTTATCAACACGGGTATCGGATGGCACGAAGCCAGGATCCCCACCATTGCCACGATGGTTCCGCGGGCGGCGTTTACCTGGGTGACGCGGCGATTGAAAGGGGCTGTTTCGATCCCGCTGGTGACGACCAATCGAATCAATACACCGGCTACGGCGGAACAGGTGCTGGCCAAAGGCGATGCGGATCTGGTGTCCATGGCGCGGCCTTTTCTGGCCGACCCCTTTTTCATGAAAAAGGCCCGGATGGGAAAAGCTGACGAAATCAACACCTGCATTGGTTGCAACCAGGCCTGTCTGGACCATATTTTTCAGATGAAAGAGGCCAGCTGCCTGGTCAACCCGTTCGCCTGCAGGGAGACAGAAATGGTTCTCACACCGGCAGCTTCTCCAAAGCGCATCGCTGTGGTCGGTGCGGGGCCCGCCGGTCTCTCCTTTTCGGTGACGGCGGCTTCGCGAGGGCACAAGGTGACCCTGTTCGATCGGCAGGACCGCATCGGAGGGCAGATCAATCTAGCGGTTCGCATACCGGGAAAAGAGGAATTTCATGAGACATTGCGCTACTACCAAAATCAACTCGATAAATTCGGCGTAACGATTCGGCTCAATATCGCCGTGGATGCGGAACTGCTGGAGAAAGAGCCGTTCGACGCCGTTGTCGTTGCCACCGGCGTCGTTCCGCGGCAGGTAGACTTGCCCGGTATTGACCATGCCAAGGTGATTTCCTACGTCGATGCTGTTTCGGGAAGAAAGCCCGTTGGAAAAGAAGTCGCCATCATCGGTGCCGGCGGTATCGGCTTCGATACCGCGCTGCTGGTCACACAGGAAGGCACCGCAACCAGCCGGAACGCCGAGGCGTTTTTGAAAGAGTGGGGGGTCGATCCCGAATATCGTCAACCCGGAGGACTTTCAACCACGACCCCAATGCCGGAAACATCGACCCGACGTGTAACGCTGTTGCAGCGAAAAGGGGTTAAAATTGGGGCCTCTCTGGGGAAAACAACCGGTTGGATTCACCGCGCCACGCTGAGGAAACGCGGTGTCGCCATGATCAACGGTGTCCAGTATGGGAAAATTGACGATGAGGGGCTTCATATT
>Ga0272441_10004722_pt1 | contig 24333 bp, 20 predicted proteins | sample SSMProp6N_FD_193582 | JGI IMG/M metagenome (GOLD analysis project Ga0272441, IMG submission 193582) | Marine sediment archaeal communities from Little Sippewissett salt marsh, Falmouth, MA, United States - SSM-Prop-6N | ecosystem: Environmental > Aquatic > Marine > Wetlands > Sediment ...
ATGTCGATAAAATCGATACGGGTGATGTTGATGACGAAATTTCGGAAGGGAAGGTGACCTCATGAGTGTAACTGCGGTTATTTTTGTCACCTTTGTCGGCCTCCTGTTCATCGGAGCACCGATTACCCTTTCTCTCGGCGCCGCTGCCATGGGGGGCATGATCGTCAGCGGAAAGCCCCTGGAGGGACTTGTCGAAATCGCCTACACATCGGTCAATTCCTTTCCCATCATGGCGCTACCCGCCTTTATTCTTTCGGGAGCCCTCATGGATTCGGCGGGGATATCGAGGCGGTTGGTGGCCGTCGCTGAAGCCATGGCCGGGCCGTTTACCGGCGGCATGGCCGCTTCCACGATTCTTTCCTGTCTTTTTTTCGGCGCGATTTCAGGTTCCGGTCCGGCCACCACCGCAGCCGTCGGTATGCTGATGATACCGGCCATGGCCCGTCATGGATACGACAGGGGGTACGCCGGAGCGGTCACATCCTCTTCGGGCGGGCTTGGCGTCGTCATTCCACCCAGCATCCCCATGGTCATTTATGGCGTCGCCGCTTCGCAGTCCATCGCCGATCTGTTCATCGCCGGGTTTATTCCTGGCGTGATGCTGGCCGTGGGCTTGATGACGATGAATTACCTGCGCGCCAAACGGAAAAAATACGCCGGTGATGGCAAAACCCTCTCTTTCAAAACCGTCGTTGTGACCATGCGGGAAGGGTTCTGGGCCCTGTTGACGCCGGTCATCATCCTGGGGGGCATCTACACCGGGTTTTTCACCCCCACCGAAGCGGCGATTGTCTCTATTTTCTATACGCTGTTCGTCGGTATCTTCATCTACAAGGAGATTGAAATTAAAGGGGTCATGAAGGCGCTGGAAAGCACCACCTGGATAACCGGTCGTGTCCTGATCATCATGTTTACCGCCTTGGCATTCGGGCAACTCTTGACGATCAACAAAATTCCGGATCTGATAGCCCAGGGCCTATTGAATCTTACCGACAATCTCTACCTGATCTGGGTGTTGATCATCATCTTTCTCCTGTTCATGGGCATGTTCATGGAGACCCTGGCGACCATCATGCTGGTGACGCCCGTGCTCTTGCCGGTCATGGTTTCTTTCGGTGTCGACCCGATCCATTTCGGTGTCGTCCTGGTCTGCTGCTGCGAAATCGGATTTGCAACCCCTCCCCTGGGTGAGAACATGTTCATCGCTTCCGGGGTTGCCAGAACAACGTTGGAAGACATTTCGGTGAATGCGTTGCCATTTGTATTTGTGAGCGTGCTTGTGGTGTTTTTGATCGCTTATTTTCCTGCACTGACATTGTGGTTGCCTGATTTTCTGGAAACCGTTTTTCAATAGACAATACCGAAAGAAACGACCCTGTCGTTTCGAGAAAGTATTCATCTGTAACCTACACCCGTTGAAATTAAGATGCGTAATGGAGATGTGAATTGAATAGTAAGGAAAGAGTATTGATGGCCTTGAATCATCAAGCACCTGATCGCGTGCCGATGGATCTTGGCGGCAGGCAGACGACACTCATGATTCCGGCCTATGAACGGTTAAAAGCATACCTTGGATATACGGATGCCCCCACACAGATTATGTCCCATATCTGGCAGACGGCCTATATCGATGAGCATATACTGCGCCATTTTTCCATTGACTGCCGGCATATAAGACCAAAAAACAAAGCCTTTGCACCCCAACATCCTTTTGCCGAAGAAGAGGTGTTCTTCGATTCCTGGGGGGTTGGCCGGAAAATAAGCGGTGGGTATGCAAACCTTTGTAAACACCCGCTTCAAAAGGCCAATTGTCTCGAGGATATCGAAACCTATGCCTGGCCTGACCCCGATGAAGAATTCGACTATACCGGGCTGCGGGAACAGGCGAAAAAATTGTACGATGAAGGTGAATATGCGTTGGTCGGATGCATGGGATCACCGGGCAATACCTTTGAACAGGCGTGGTACATCAGAGGGCTTTCCGAATTTTTCATTGATATGGGAATGCGCAAGGACATGGCCCATGCGATCCTCAGGAAAGTGGTGGATCATCGCAAAAGAAATGCGGAACTCTATCTGACCGAAGTCGGCGAATTCCTCGATGTTATACAGGTGGCGGACGATCTTGGGTCACAAACGTCATCGCTCATGTCACCGGCGATGTACAGGGAAATCATTAAACCCTATCAGTCCGAACTCATTGAGCACATAAAAAAATTTACCAAGGCAAAAATCTATCATCACAGCTGCGGCTCCATCGTCAATTTGTTGGATGACATGATCGAAATAGGCATCGAAATTTTAAATCCAGTGCAAGCCACGGCGGTGGGCATGGAATCCGACAAACTAAAAAAACGGTTTGGCGACAAATTGACCTTCTGGGGTGCCATTGACACCTTTGAAGTTCTACCGAATGGAAGCGTAGACGACGTGAGAGCAGAAGTGAGAAAGAGAATTACGGATTTAGGATCCAACGGAGGATATGTCCTTGGATCTGTTCACAACATGCAGCTTGATGTGCCGCCGGAAAACGTCGAGGCCATGTTCGAAACCGCGATGACATTTGGCGGGTAATTTTTTTTGTGAAAATTTTATTTCATAAACGATTTTATAAAATAAAGAGGTGGTAACTGTCTGTTCAGAAGAGTCAACAGCCTCGCTCATTGGGCGGGCAATACGATGAATGGGGGTAGAAGTGAAGTATTTAAAAAAAGCTGCCAAAACGGCGGAGTCTGATACGGAAAAAATCCGCGGTATCGTGCAGGGAATCCTCGAAGATATCGAAAAAAACGGTGAAAAGGCCGTTGCCGAGATGGCCAAAAGGTTCGATGGTTGGGAAGGGGATTTTATTCTCAGCCAGGAGAAAAAACAGCGTCTCATCGATTCCGTGCCTGAAACCGTCAAGCAGGATATCCGCTTTGCCTACGACCAGGTGTCCGGGTTTGCCAAGGCGCAGCGGAACAGTATCCAGGAATTTGAAACCGAGCCCCTTCCCGGCGTGCGCCTGGGTCAGCGCATTGTCCCGATGGAAGTGGCGGGCTGCTATATTCCCGGCGGGCGGTTTGCCCATGCCTGCTCCGCCATTATGAGTGTGGCCACCGCCAAAGCGGCGGGTGTCGAAACCGTGATTGCCTGCTCGCCTCCCCGCGGTGAGAGCATTGCTCCCGCGGTCGTGTATGCCCTGGAGGTGGCCGGAGCCGACATCATCCTTGAAATGGGTGGCGTTCAGGCCATCGCCACCATGGCGTTTGGCCTGTTTACCGGCAAGCCGGCCAACATCCTTGCCGGCCCGGGTAACGCCTACGTTGCCGAAGCCAAAAGCATTCTTTCTTCGGCCGGCAAGTGTACCATCGACGTCTTCGCCGGTCCCACGGAATCAGCCATCATTGCTGACAAAACGGCGGATTACATGACGGTCGCCGTTGACCTGGTCTCTCAGGCCGAACACGGAACCGATTCCCCGGTGTGGCTGTTCACCGACGCAAGGGAACTGGGTGAAAAAGTGCTCGAGGTGATGCCCAAGATCATTGCCGACATGCCCAATCCTGAAGTGCCGGAAGCCTCCTGGCGTGACTATGGCGAAATTGTCCTGTGCCAGGACAGGGAAGAACTCTGCCGGGTCAATGACGAATATGCGGCCGAGCATGTACAGGTGATGGCAGAGGACCTGGACTGGTGGGTCAAACATCTCAAGTCCTATGGATCCCTGTTTCTGGGCGAAGGCAGCACGGTACCCCATGGCGACAAGTGTTCGGGCACCAATCACATCTTGCCCACAAAAAAGGCCGGTTACTACTCCGGTGGGCTCAATGTCCTAAAATTCCTAAAAATCTATACCTACCAGGAAATCAGCCGGGAGGCCAACCAGGTGATCAGTGCGGCGGCATCACGTCTGTCCAGGGTCGAGGGTATGGAGGGGCATGCCCGTGCCTGCGATTGGCGCCTGAGAAAATACTTTCCCAACAAGGACTGGGACTTCGACGTCTACACACAGACCCAATACTAACCAGCCATCATCGGATGGCTGCCACCATATGAACCGGGTGCCTACCCGTGGTGCCGCAGGAGCACGACCATGTCTGAAACGCAGATGAAACGATTCACCAAGGATTTTACCTTGCAGGAACCCATTGGCGACGAGGGAATCGATAAAGCCCTTGCCATTTTACGGTCCGGTAAACTTCACCGCTACAATGTCGATCCGGAGGAGAAGGGTGAGGCTGCGCTGCTAGAAGAGGAGTTTGCGGCCTACATGGGCAAGAAATATTGCCTTGCCTGCGCCTCCTGCGGAAGTGCCATGTATCTGGCCCTCAAAAGTGCCGGTGTCCGAGCGGGCGATACCGTTCTGTGCAATGCCTACACGCTGGCACCGGTTCCCGGTGCGATCGAGAATTCCGGGGCAACGATCGAGTTGGTCGACATCGTAGACGATTATACCATCGATCTCGATGACCTCGATCAGAAAGCCAAGGCAGGGGATGCCCGCTGGTTGATGCTTTCGCACATGCGCGGTCACATCACCGATATGGAAAGACTCATGCAGATCTGCGAGGCTCGGGATCTATTCCTGATCGAAGATTGCGCCCACACCATGGGCGCTACCTGGAACGGAAAGAAATCCGGTGCCTTCGGTGAGGTCGCCTGTTTCAGCACCCAGACCTACAAGCATATGAATTCAGGGGAAGGGGGCCTGCTGGTGACCGACGATCCCGACCTCATTGCCCGCGCCATTCTCTATTCGGGCTCCTACATGCTGTATGAGCGGCATACATCGCGGCCTGCAATGGAGGTTTTCGAGGGCATCAAAACCATGGTTCCCAATTATTCAAGTCGCATGGACAACCTGCGGGCGGCCATTTTGAGGCCTCAGCTCAAGACGCTGGATGCTCAGTGTGAGCGTTGGAACAAACGCTACCGGATCCTGGAGCAGGGGTTGGCGGGTATCGATGGCATCACCTGTCCCCGGCGGGATCCACGTGAACAATACGTGGGCAGTTCCATCCAGTTTTCTCTTACCGGTCAAGACGAGGAGACCATCAGAGCTTTTCTCGCCGAGTGTTTGAAATGGGGGGTCGAACTCAAGTGGTTCGGAAACAAGGAGCCGGTCGGTTTTACCAGTGCCTATGACAGCTGGCGCTATTTCGATCCTCTGCCCCATCTGCCCAATACCAAACGTATCCTGGCTGTCATGTGTGACATGCGCATCCCCCTGACCTTCAGTGAGGAGGACTGTCGGCATATTCTGGAGATCATCAAAGCGGTTTCATCAAAACTAGTAACGTAGGGAGTCGCATCATGTCTAAAAAACCGATTCAAACCGATCGCGCACCGGCTGCCATCGGCCCCTATTCCCAAGGGGTTGTTTCCGGCGGTCTGCTGTTTACTTCCGGCCAGCTTCCCATTGATCCGGCAACCGGAAAAATCCCCGATGGCAGTATCGAAGACAAGGCCCATATCGTCTTCAAAAATCTCGAAGCCATTGCCAGCGCGGCCGGCACCACTTTGGACAATGCGGTCAAGACCACCGTCTTTCTTGCCGATATCGCCAACTTCCAGGCCGTCAATCAGGTTTACGCCCAATACTTCAAGGAACCCTATCCGGCGCGCAGTGCCTTCCAGGTGGCGGCACTACCGCTGGGTGCGGATGTTGAGGTGGAAGCCATTTTTAAAGTCTGACGAATCCGTCGGAAACGCAGCATTTAAAGAGGTTGTCAACTACAACAAAACGTCATTGAAAGGATAACCGATGAATTACACCAAGTTTCCCAGAAGAAAATACCTCCAAGGCCCGACCCCCATCGAGAGCCTGCCCTCTTTGAGCAAAGCCCTTGGCGGCGAGGTGAACCTGTACGTCAAGCGGGATGATCTTCTTCCGGGATCCGGCGGCGGCAATAAAACCAGAAAATTGGAATTCTGCATTGCCGATGCACTCGATCAGGGAAAGGATTCAATTATTACCTGCGGTGCCGTCCAATCCAACCACTGTCGGCTGACGGCCGCTTGGTCCGCCAAGGAAGGCCTGGACTGTCACCTGGTTCTCGAAGAGCGTGTGGCCGGCTCCTACAAGGAAGATGCCAGCGGGAACAATTTTCTTTTTGAACTGCTTGATGTCAAGAGCATTGGCGTTGTTCCCGGCGGCTCCGACATGGCGGCCGAGATGGGAAAAAAGGCCGATGAGCTGGCGGCGGCAGGCAAAAAACCGTACATCGTCCCCGGTGGCGCCTCCAATTCCATCGGTGCTACGGGGTACGCGGTTTGCGGTGAAGAGACCATGGGCCAACTCAACGAAATGCGCCTGGGTATCGATCACATTATCGTTCCGTCGGGGTCTGCCGGAACCCACGCCGGAATGGTGGTCGGCATGACCGGTGTCAACGGCGGTATCCCCATCAGCGGGGTGAATGTTTCCCGGAAAAAAGACATACAGGAAGAGATTGTTTACAAGCTGGCCGTAGAACTCGCCGATCGGCTCGAGGTAAAAGGGGAGGTGGCCCGTGAGGACATTGTCTGTTTTGATCAGTATGTCGGGCCCGGATACTCCCTGCCGACGGACGCCATGGTTGAAGCTGTCAAGCTGTTTGCCAAAACCGAAGCCATTCTTCTGGATCCGGTGTATTCCGGAAAAGCTGCCGCAGGACTGGTCGACCTCGTCCGCAAGGGGCATTTCCCCAAGGGGGCGAATGTGCTTTTTCTCCACACCGGCGGCTCCCCGGCACTGTATGCGTACATGGACACGTTCAGGCAAGGTTAATTGAAACCCCATACAAGGACCCCTGATGTCAGGGGCTCTTGGTGAATGAACTTCTTTCCACAGCTGGAACCCAGGATGACCGAATCCAAAGAAAAGATCGTCGGCATACTAGGCGGCATGGGACCGGAGGCAACGGTGGATCTGATGCAGCGCATCATCCGGTTGACACCGGCCCTGGACGACGTCGATCATATCCGCTGCATCGTGGACAACAACCCCAAGGTGCCATCAAGGATAAAGGCCATAATCGAAGGGGATGGAGAAGACCCGGGTCCATGCATGGCCGACATGGGCCGGGGGCTGGAATCCTGGGGAGCAGATTTTTTGGTGATTGCCTGCAACACGGCCCACCACTACTATGATGCGGTTCAACACGCCGTTGACGTTCCGGTCATCAACATGATTGGCCTGGTGAGCCGACATGTCAAAACCCATTTCCCGGATCAGGGTGTCGTGGGGATACTGGCTTCACCTGCGGTGGCCATGACCGGGTTGTATGCCAAACGGTTCAAGCCGCTAGGCATTGATGATGTCTGGCCGGATCCGGATCATCAAAAACGTCTGCTGGGCATTATCAAAGCCGTCAAAAAGGGAGACACTGGTGGACGTGTGCGTTCGGAATTTGCGGTCGTGTGTGAAAATCTGAAGCAGCGGGGGGCCGGACTGGCGATTATTGCCTGTACGGAACTCAGTGCCCTTGGCGGAACGCTGCCCATCGAATGTGTCGATGCGGCAGAAATCCTTGCGTCCGAGATTGTCCGGGTGGCAACCAACCGAAAGGATCTTTGCGCTTACAATGAATGAATGCGCTTCTTTACGGAGCTCAAGCCAAAGCTGGAAACGAACGATGAATTCCAGTTCGGTAGAGTCTCAAGTAAAAAGTGGAAAGTGTCAAGAAGTGGAGTAGGTCTGTTTTTATCTAAAAATTGACAGGATACCTCAAGAACCGAGGGTTGGATCAAAAGGGTGCAGCAATTGGCTGAAAACAAGACTTTCATGAAATCCCTTAGGGCGTATGAGAAGATAAGGGATATGATTCTCAGTGGAGGGAAGCTTCCCGGGACCCGTTTGGTGCTGTCTGAACTGGAAACTGAACTGGGGATCGGCCGGGGGCCCATCAGAGAGGCCCTCATGCGCCTAGACCGTTCCGGACTGGTCAAGAACATCCCTTACAAAGGGGCCGTCGTCGCCACACCGCCAACCCGGAAAGAAATCCTTCACATTTATGAATTGCGGGTCGATCTTGAAAGCAAACTGGCTATCGAAGCCATCGACAACCTGACAGACGCCGATTTTGCAACGTTAGAAGAACTGCACACCCAGATGGAGGCGCTGCCCCAAAACCACTACCAACTGGATCGACAGTTCCACCATTTGATCTGTGCGGCATCCAACCTGCCCCATCTGTGCAACATTGCCCAGGTCCTGGTCCAGTCGGTCGAAAGTGTCCTAAATATATACCGACGCGAAAAAGACCATTGTATGCGGTTCAATGCGCAGCACAGGGCCATTATCGATGCACTCAAAAACAAAGATTCCCAACAAGTCAAACAAACATTTGAAGTCAACATCAAGAGCGGACTGGAAGTGATCAAAGACACCTACAGTAAATTATTGAACGTTCCTTTCGAATGAGAACCGCGATGCTGAAGCATCTTAAAGCCTGATCACAACCGGCGGCAACTCTTTTCCTGACAAACGATACTGGCATTTTCAAAAAAGGTACAATTTTCTTGACGACTATCTGATATCTGATGTATCAGATATCAGAATGCATTTACACAAAAGACCATCTACATACACAGGAGGATTCAACCCATGGCGAAGATCAAAATGACCACCGAGGAGGCGTTTGTTAAAGTGCTTCAGATGCACGGCATTGAACATGCGTTCGGCATTATCGGTTCAGCGTTTATGCCCATATCCGACCTTTTTCCCAAAGCGGGAATCACCTTCTGGGATGTCGGGCATGAGGGCAACGCCGGTATGATGGCAGACGGGTTCACCCGTGCCTCGGGAAAGATGTCCATGATGATTGCCCAGAACGGTCCCGGCATCACCAATTTTGTGACGCCGGTCAAAACCGCTTATTGGAACCACACCCCCTTGCTGTTGGTGACCGCTCAGGCGGCCAACATGACCATGGGGCAGGGCGGCTTTCAGGAAGTTCCCCAGATGGCCGTCTTCGAAGAGATGGTGGCCTACCAGGAAGAAGTACTGCATCCCTCCCGCATGATGGAGGTGCTCAACCGAGTGATTATCCAAGCCAAACGTGCCTCGGCACCGGCCCAGATCAATATCCCCCGTGATTTTTGGACCCAGGTGATCGAGGCCGAAATGCCTGCCGTCGTTGAGTTCGAACGTCCGGCCGGCGGTGAAGAGGCCATTGCTCGAGCAGCCGAACTGCTGTCCACTGCCAAATTTCCCGTGATGCTGAACGGCGGCGGCGTTGTCATCGGCGGTGCCATTCAGGAAACCATTGCCCTGGCCGAACGGCTGGATGCGCCGGTCTGCTGCGGTTACCAGCACAACGATGCCTTTCCGGGCAGCCACCCGCTGTTCGCCGGTCCCTTGGGGTACAATGGCTCAAAAGCCGGCATGCAGCTGATTTCCCAGGCAGATGTGGTGTTGGCCATGGGTACCCGATTGAACCCTTTCTCCACCCTGCCGGGGTATGGCATCGACTACTGGCCGAAAGACGCAGCCATCATCCAGGTCGACATGAATCCCGACCGCATCGGTCTGACCAAGCCGGTCAGTGTGGGTATTGCAGGTGATGTAAAAAAAGTGGCCAACGCCATTTTGGCCCAGCTTTCTTCCACCGCAGGAGACATCGATCGTGGCGAACGCAAGGCAGCCATCGCAAAAACCAAAGCCGAGTGGACCCAGGAATTGTCGACCATGGATCACGAAGAAGACGATCCCGGCACTACCTGGAACCAACGCGCCAAAGACAATGAGCCTGAGAAAATGACCGTTCGCATGGCGTGGCGAGCCATTATCGATGCGTTGCCCAAGAAGGCCATCATCTCTTCGGACATCGGCAACAACTGTGCCATCGGAAATGCGTATCCGACCTTTGAGGAAGGCCGCAAGTACCTGGCACCAGGTATGTTTGGACCTTGCGGGTATGGTTTTCCGGCCATCCTGGGTGCCAAAATTGCCAAACCGGACGTCCCGGTGGTCGGTTTTGCCGGCGACGGTGCCTTTGGGATCTCAATGAATGAAATGACGGCCTGCGGCCGCGACGAGTGGCCTGCCATCACCATGGTGATCTTCCGTAACTATCAGTGGGGGGCTGAAAAACGCAACACCACCTTATGGTATGAAGACAACTTCGTGGGCACCGAACTGGATACCAATGTCTCCTATGCCGGCATCGCCAAGGCGTGTGGTATGGAAGGGGTCCAGGTCATGACCCCGAAGGATTTGACCGAGCAGTTGGCTTCAGCCGTCAAGGCCCAGATGGAGGAGGGCAAGACCACCTTCATCGAGGTGCTGAACAATAAAGAGTTGGGCGAACCGTTCCGCCGCGATGCCATGAAAAAACCGGTCGTCGTAGCCGGCATCGACAAGGCCGATATGCGTCCCCAAAAAGGCGTGTAGGGCCACGATCGACGTGGTGTAGGCACTGTTGTCAACCAAGACCCTTCCGATAAGGAGAAAAAACATGGAAGCGACCGTCAATTGGAATGCATACGATACGGAAGAGATGGTTCGCGGCGACCGGGACTACCTGTGGCACCACATCAAACCCCACAAGGTGTTCCAGTCCGCCGAACAAATGATCGTGGTTGAAGGCAAAGGCCTCCGGGTCAAGGACATCCGGGGCAAAGAATACCTCGACGCTACATCCGGGGGCGTCTGGAGCGTGATGGTCGGCCACGGCCGGGAAAGTGTCGCCAAGGCCGTTTACGATCAACTGCTGACCCTGGGGTACTATGCCGGTTCGTTCGGCAATATTCCCACGATTAAATTTGCAGCCAAACTGATTGAGCTGTTGCCGAACCTGGGAAAAGTCTTTTTTTCCAACAGCGGGTCAGAGGCCAATGAAAAGGCCTTTAAAATGATCCGCCAATTGTCTCACATCGATCCGGAAAGAAAAGGCAAATACAAGATTCTTTTCCGGGATCGGGATTACCACGGCACGACCATCGGCGCCCTGAGCGCCACGGGACAACTGCAGCGCAAACAGGACTTCGGTCCCTTTGCCGAAGGCTTTGCCGAATTCCCCCACGCGCTCTGCTACCGCTGCCCCTTTGACAAGTCCTACCCGGGCTGCAACATTGACTGTGCCCGCAGCCTCGAAGAGGTCATCCTCAAAGAAGGCCCTGACAGCATCGGCGGCTGTATTGTGGAGCCCATTACGGCTGGTGGCGGTATCATTGTGCCGGTTCCTGAATACTACCCGATCCTGCAGGAAATCTGCAACAAATACGGGATCTATCTGATCATGGACGAAGTGGTTTGCGGTTTTGGCCGCACCGGTAAATTCTGGGGTTTCGAGCAATATGACGTGGATCCGGACATGATTACCATGGCCAAGGGGTTGGCCAGTTCCTATATGCCGCTTTCCGCGACGGTCACCCGCCAGGAAATTTACGAAAAGTTTCTTTGCGATCCGGCTGACCCCGAAACGGGCATTAACTACTTCAGGGATATCAGCACTTACGGCGGATGCGCTGGAGCAACCGTCGCCGCACTGGAGAGCACCCGCATCATCGAGGAAGAGAACCTTGTGGAAAACAGTCGGGTTGTCGGCCAATACCTGCTGGAGGGTCTCCAGGCGCTGTCGGAGTTGCCTTTTGTGGGGCACGTCCGCGGAAAAGGGCTCTTCTGCGGCCTCGAGTTGGTCAAAGACAAGGCCACCAAACAGCCCATCAGCGAAGTGGAAATGGGACGAATCATGGGACTGGTGGCCGCCGAAGGCGTCCTGATCGGTAGAACCAACAGCTCGCTTCCGGGCAACAACACCATTATGAATTTTGCACCCGCGTTGATCGCAACCAAAGCGGATATCGATGAAATCGTGATGGCGGTCAAAAAAGCGATTGAAGCCTTCAATGGGTAAACCACATTTATAACACAAGGGGAGGGTAAAATGATTGTCGGGATTCTGAAAGAGATCAAAACGGAGGAGAACCGGGTGTGCATGACCCCGGCTGGCGTGGAAGTGATGATCCAAAACGGCCACAGCATGCTAGTGGAGAAAAACGCCGGAGCCGGCAGCGGCTTTACCGACGAGGCCTACGCGAAAGCCGGGGCCAACATTGTCGACACCCCCAAGGAGATTTTCAATGCGGCCGATATGGTCATGCACGTGAAAGAGCCCCTGCCGCCGGAGTATGACCTGATCCGGGAAGGGCAGATCGTGTTTACCTACCTGCATTTAGCCGCGGACGATACCCAGACTCAGGCTCTGATCAAAAGCAGGTCGGTCAACATCGCCTACGAAACCATCCAGAAGGCCGACGGCAGCCTGCCGCTGTTGACGCCCATGAGCGAAGTGGCCGGACGTATGGCCATTCAGCAGGGAGCCAAGTACCTGGAAATGGCCCAGGGAGGCCACGGGGTCTTGCTGGGCGGGGTTCCCGGTGTAGATCCGGGCACCGTCGTGGTCATCGGCGGCGGTGTGGTGGGCATCAATGCAGCCAAAATGGCCTGCGGTCTTGGCGCAAAGGTATACCTGCTTGACATGAACCTGGACCGGTTGCGCTATCTAAGCGACGTAATGCCGGCCAACTGCTTCACCCTCATGTCCAGTCCGGCCACCATACGCAAACTGGTCAAAGAGGCCGATGTGGTGGTGGGGGCCGTATTGATTCCCGGGGCAAAAGCCCCTCGCCTGGTGACCCGTGACATGCTCAAGACCATGAAGAGGGGGTCCGTGCTGGTGGACGTGGCCATTGACCAGGGGGGCTGTTTTGAAACCTCAAAGGCCACGACCCATGGAGAACCCACCTATGTCGTCGATGGGGTGATTCATTACTGTGTGGCCAACATGCCCGGTGCCGTGGCCAAGACCTCGACACTGGCACTGACCAACGCCACCTTGCCCTACGCGGTGCAGATCGCCAACAAGGGCTGGAAAAAGGCCATGCAGGAAAACATGGAAATCAAACTGGGAGCCAACGTGATTGACGGCAAGGTGACCTACGCCGCCGTCGCCGAAGCCTTTGGACTGGAGTACACACCGATCGAAGCGTTGATCGGTGAATAGATCCCAACGATGCAAACGCCGGATCTGTCCTCGATCGGTTTGTGACGGAAATCGTATCCATACCCTGTCCGTCGTGGCAGGGTGTGGTTTTATCCTCGGGGAATGAGGAACGATGATGGAAAGCGTAATAGATTTCCGATCGTTGCGGGAGCAGGTGTACGAATATCTCCAGAATGAAATCCAGGCGGGCAGGCTTGTGCCCGGCTCCTACATTAAACTCAATCAGATCAGCAAACGTTTGGGGGTCAGTAAAACACCCCTGCGGGACGCGATCATCCAACTGGAATGCGAAGGGTTTGTCTCCATCCTGCCTCGCAGGGGCGTATTGCTCAAGCGCATGACGCTGGATGAAATCAAAGACATTCTACAAATCCTCGGTGCTCTGGAAAGTACTGTTCTTCGCGCTGTTTTTGATAAGATCACATCCCGTCGAATCGAAAAGATGGAAGCGCTGAATCTTGAGATGCGACGCCGCATACAGGAAGAGTCCTTTGAAATTTTCGATTCCAAATACTACTCGCTGAATATCGCCTTCCACAATGTGTTTCTTGATTTGTCTGAAAACACCGTCATGAAACCATTGATGGCAACCATGAAACAGCGGCTTTATGACTTTCCTCGCCTGGCGTACATCAAGGAGTGGGAATGGGCCAATTGTGGTGAACATGATCAATTCATACAGTATATCCGAAACGGTGATAAAGAAGCCGCAGCCATCTTCTGGCAGGAGACCCATTGGGGCTTTGAAGCACAGGAATCGTATATCCATAGGTTTTATGCCCAGGAAAACGAAGGTGGACAAAAACAAACCGATGGCATCGTGTGATTGGAAGCCAATGGCTCACAGGGCAACTCACCGTCGCCGTATTTTGGTAGCGGTCGCCTATGCCTGGATCGTAGGTTGGCCTCTATCCCGCCAGGAGTCAATGTAGCATGTACATCCTCGTCATCAATTGCGGCAGTTCATCGATCAAGTATACCTTGTTTCAAGAAAAGACGAACAGGGTCGCAGCCAAGGGGATCGTCGAGAGAATCGGTGAACCGGGCACGAACATCCGTTTTCAAAAAACGGATGGCGTTGAGGTTCGCTTGCAGGTCCGCCTGGAGCAAATCCAGGAAGCCATCGAGCATATTGTCCGCCTGATCAGCGATCCTGAAGCGGGTGGCATCGACGCCAAACAGGTCACGGCCATCGGTCATCGCGTAGTTCATGGTGGAGAAACCATTGCCCAGCCGTCGATCATCGATGAGCGGGTAAAACAGGTGATTCAATCCTGTTTTGATCTGGCACCGCTCCACAACCCGCCAAACTTTGAAGGTATCCTCGCCTGTGAAAGGCTCTTTCCATGGGCAAGGCAGGTTGCCGTCTTCGATACCGCGTTTCATGCAACACTGTCTCCGCAAGCCTTTCTGTATGCGCTGCCCTATGAACTGTATCAAAAGAAAAAAATCAGGAAGTACGGCTTTCATGGAACGAGTCACCAATACGTCAGCCGGCTGGCGGCAAAGAAACTGGGCCAACCGCTGGCCTCCCTGCGAATGATCACCTGCCACCTTGGAAACGGTTGCAGTATAACGGCCGTCTCCAATGGTGTCAGCATCGACACCAGCATGGGATTTACCCCCTTGGAAGGCGTGCCGATGGGCACGCGCTGCGGAGACACAGATCCGGCAATCGTTTTTCACCTGATGCGCAAAGAAGGTCTGACGGCAACCCAGGTTGAAACCCTCATGAACCGGGAGAGTGGCCTGCGTGGCCTCAGCGGGATCGGCAGTAATGATATGCGAGATCTCGAATCTGCGATGAAAGAGGGAAAACAGCAGGCTGAAATCGCCGTTCGGGTCTTCGCCTACCGGGTGAAAAAGTATATCGGTGCCTATGCATTTGCCATGGGGGGCCTGGATGCCATCGTCTTTACCGCTGGAATCGGTGAGAATTCTGCGAATACGCGTCAATTGATCTGCAACGGGTTGGAGTCGATGGGGATTCGGATATCCCCTGAACGCAACGCGACGCCAATGGAGAACGATGGCGAGATCCAGAGCGACAACAGCAACATCAAACTCTTCATTATACCCACCAATGAAGAGTTGGAAATTGCACGTCAAGTGATACAGGTCGTTGGCCAACCCGAATAAGGTCCCCCACACATAGTGGCATGTACTGGATAGACGACCTAAACAGCACCTCCTTCGACAGTAGTAAAACCATTGGAAACCTCATTATACATTGCCACTGTGCTGATTCTGAGTGTCATCACCTTCAGATTTGCCGGATTTGGATTCGGTTTGGTGGCCGTGCCGTTGCTGGCCCTGGTACTGCCGACAAAGGATGCGGTTGCGATCCAATTGCCTTTTTCCATTTTGTTGGTTGCCATTAACAGCTTCCGTTATGGAAGGTCGATCCAGTGGGATGAACTCAAACCGCTAAGGAATTGGCGCAAATGCATACTGCTACTTAATCGACACCTCGTTCGTCCAGCTTACATTGAATCAGGCCTGCCCCGGGCCTTTGCGTAAGCAACTCTTCCCATGCCGGCTTCAGAGCGGTGATGTTGTCAGGCTCGCCAATGGCCCATAGACACCCACCGCCACCGGCACCGGTGAAGCGGGCTCCGCAGCCTGTCTGTATAGCGGCTCCCCACAGTCGCTCCCCCAGTTTTTCAAGAACCTGCGGCGTTAGCTCTTTTCGAACCGTGGTTTCACGGTTCATGGCATCGGCCGCGGCGTTCAGGTCCAGGCAGTCGAGAGCATCGGCGAATTCATGGGTCAATCGGGTAATCGTTCGCCATTTATCCCGATGACGGCCGCCGATGAATTGTTTGACCCACCTGCTGTTGATGTCGCTGGACGTATGGGTAACGCCCAGATAGGCAACCAGGAGGCTGCGGTCTAAGAGGGAATAGTGGTCCTTTGCCAACAGAGGGCGCCTCAAAAACGGAGACCGGCCTGGTATGGCCGGCCAGGACCATGCATTGACACCTCCGAAAGCGGCGGCCAGTTGGTCCTGAATTCCGCAGGGAATTCCGGCCGTCCCCTGTTCGATGGCTTGGGCGAGCAGCGCCATTCGCTCCGGTGACACGCCACTTTGCCCCATCCTTTGCATCACTTTTGAAAAGGCGGCAATGAGGGCGACAGCGGCTACGGACGATCCACCCAGCCCGCTTCGCGGAGGAGAAGTGCTTCGGATGTCGATGTGAACGCCCTCAACGGCGAAATAGTCGGCAACGGCAAACATGAGGCCCAAGGGATGATCATAGGGAGCCGTGCCCGCCTCGAAAGCGTCATCGGCAATCCCTTGCGACGAAATTCGGATACGGGCATCTTCTGAAGGGTGAAAGGTGACAAACGTCCGTTGGTCCAAAGCGATGTTGACCGTTTGAGGCCTTAGCCTCCGAAGCGGAAAATGGAAGGTGGGGATATCCAGTGTTCCACCGAAATCGATTCGACAGGGCGCTGATGCGGTGACAGGTCCTTTTTGTAGGATCGGGCGGATATTGCCAAGTTTCATTGAAGGGAGATCCTCCTTCCGACCAGACGTGGCGGAATATTCCGTGATGAACGTCTCGGTCCAATCACTTGTCCGTATTGTTGAAAAAAACCATTCTTTACTTTCGCCGGTGTACGGTTTTCCTGATGGTTCGCAGAACGTCCAGGCTTTTGGGGGCCTTGCCAATGTGATAGGGTACAAAGGCTTCTAAAAACCGAATGCCCTCCTCGATGGCCATTGGTGAAAAGCGAACGCGTGCGGCCCGTTCCAGATCTCCGTTTTCGGCCCATTGAAGTTGTTTCAATGTACCTTTGCTGATTTTCAGCCTGCCGCTGGTTGGGATACCGCAACAGGTCGGGCAGACGATTCCGCCGCTGGATGGATCCGACACCACCGTGCCGTGCCGGATCTGATCCAGACAGGTTTTGCAGGTATGGCAATGATCGAAGTTGGGGCGAAACCCCGCGAGGGCTAAAAATCGCATCTGAAACAAAATGCTCAGCACTTCAACGGGAATCACCCCCCGATTGAGTTCGGAAAGCACATGCCATGTCAACCGATAAAGGTTCTTCTGCGGTTCGCCTTCCACGAGCCAGAGATAAATCAGTTCCAACCAGTAGCTGGCATAAGCGGTTTTAACGACATCCTCCCTGATGTGAAAAAATGGGTCTTCAAGGGAGGCTTCCTGCAGGACAGGGAGCCCCTTTTTACGTCCTTTGGTCAAAACGACTTGCAGACGGGAGAAAGGCTCCAGAACACCGGGGAACCGTTTTACGCTCTTTTTTGCCGATTTGGCAATGGCGCTTGTTTTTCCCTCGGATTCAGTGAAAAGGGTGACAATGAGGTCATAGTCCCCAAATTCGATCCGGCGGAGCAAAATGGCGGATGTGCTCGATGCTGCCATCAGGTCAGGCGGTAAGAAAGCGGGTGGCGATGGTGAAATAAAAATAGACGCTGATGATATCAATTGCCGTCGTGACAAATGGACCGGTGGCCACTGCAGGATCGATGTTCAGACGGGCAAACAGCATGGGGACGCAGGAGCCCACCAGCGCAGCGACGGACATGGAGCAGATAACAGCCAGACAAACCGCTACGGCCAACCAGAGAGTGCTGTATTGTAGTTGTGCAACGGAGCCGATGAGCAGACCGTAAACGAGTCCGAGGATAAAGCCCACCGTAAGCTCTTTGCCTACAACCGCCCAGAGATCCCTTATTTGGATTCGGCCGGTTGCCAGACCGCGTACCACGATGGTGGAGCTTTGGGTGCCGATATTGCCTCCCATCCCCATGATGACCGGAATGAACGCCGCCAGGTAGGTCAGTTTGCTGAGGCTTTCCTCGAAACGCCCGATGACGTAGAAAGCGAAAATCCCTCCCAGACAGCTGGCGAAGAGCCAAGGCAGACGTATTCGCGTGCTTTTTAAAATACTTTTGGTCTCAACGAATTCTTCACCGACACCGGCCATTTTGAGGATATCCTCCGTTGCCTCCTCCCGGAAGATATCGATGACGTCGTCCACGGTTACGATACCGACCAGCTGGTTGGCTTGGTTGACAACGGGAACGGCTAAGATGTCGTAACGTGCCACCAGTTTGGCCACCTCTTCCTGGTCCATGTGAGTTTGTACGCTCAGGACATCGGTGGTCATAAAGGTCTTCAAAGGGGTGTGGGGTTGGACAACGACCAGTTGCCGCAACGAGCAGACGCCCACCAGTTTTTCGTGTTCATCCACTGCGTAGAGGTAAAAGGGCATCTCCACTTCGGCGAATTCCTTCTGGATTTGCTCGATGGCCTCTTTGGCGGTAATTTCCTGATTCAAGGCGATGAAATCCGTATTCATGATACCGCCTGCGGTATCATCTTCAAAGCGCATGAGGTCCTCGACCTCGTCGGAGCCCTCTTTCTCCATCCGCTTCAGAAGCCCATTCGCGGTCTCTTCGGGAAGTTGGTTCAAGAGGTCGGCGACATCATCGTTGGGCATTGCCTCCAATACCGACACGACCTCATCGGGATCGATGCCTTCGATAAGATCGATAAAAATATCCTCATCCAGTTCGCTGAACAGAATCCCCTTTTTTTCAACGTCGTCGATCATGTCGAAGATGGCCCGCTGGTCCTTGACCGGCAGGGAGTAGAACAGGATGGAAAGGTCCGCACCATGCGTTTTGGTTACGATTTTCTTTAATCGGCTTTTGGCACCTCGGCGGAGCAAGCGTCTTACGCTGATGGTCAAAATCTTTTGTCTGTCACGGTGCATGACGGTTACCTCGTTTCATGGTAATTTTAAACTGACGGTTTGACCTTTGCTTCCGTAAATCATAACCGGGTTATCATTGAGAAAGACGACCAGGCCGTTGGCGTCACCGATCATCAGATTGAAGCTGTCCGTTCCTTCCAACTCTAATCGATCTTCGGGTTGAAGCTCATAAGAGCGTGCGTTTGTACCATCAACGATCACTTTAAGCCAGGTACTCTCGACAGCGGTAACCCGCAGCCTCAATTTCTCTTTTGGCTGGTCCCGAGGTGTTTTTCGAACCGCTGTCTCATTGTTCCCGTTGTCGGGCTTTGCCAATGCGGAATGCTCGGATACGTTTTCAGGCGGAGAAGAATTTTCTACCAAGAAGAAATCGGTCAATCGAACCAGCAGCAATATTGAGGTGACGATACCGACCGCCAATAAAAAACGGCGAAGTCTTCCCAAACTGGCTTGCCTTTTCAGCGCTTTTCGTTTGGTGTGTTCAACACGTTCAAGTTCAGCCAAATAGAGATGGATGGCTTTCTCTGCGTCCGCGCCTACGGCTTTCGCATAGGTTCGAATGAAACCCTTCACATAGGGCTTTGGAGGGAGACGGCGGTGATCGCTCTCTTCCATTGCCAAAATGAGGTGGGCGGCAATTTTTGTTGCTCCGGAGAGGGTTCGGATCCCCACACCCCGTTCAAGTCTGACCTGCCGCAGATAGCTCCCAAACCTCTCTTGGTGTGTTTCCGTTTGCATGAAAGTCAGTTGACGATTTTAATATGCGAGCGGCCACGTAAATCTTCCAGCCAGGAGATAAATTTTTTGTCAACAATCTCGTTAAACAGTTTCTCGTGGATTTCGTCCTCTACACTTTCCAGGGGGATGTTTTCAAGCTGGCGGAGGGCACTGACGTAGAACAGTTGATAGCCCTGGTCTGTTTCCAAAACCGCCGTGGTTTCGCCAGGTTCGAGCCCTTTGAGCGCTTGTTGTATCTGAGGGGAAAAGGTGCTTTCTTCAAACTCACCGATATCCCCGCCCTGCGATGCTGTTGGCCCCTGGCTGTAAATACGGGCAAGCTCGGAAAAGTCTTCGCCGTTTTCGATTCGGGACCGAAGCTGCTCCATTTTTTCCCGAATCGTCTCTTTTTCGTCACTCAACGAATAGGCCGGAATGCGCATCAGAATATTTTTCAACCGGTAGAGACGTTTACCCCCGTAAAGTTCCGGATGGCTGTCGTAATATTCCTGAATCTCCTCGCTGGTTATGACGATCTTTGACTTGACCTCAAGATTGACCAGGCGCGCACGCAAAATTTGATGCTTGATGCTGTCCCGATATTGTTCCATGGTGAGCTGCTCTTGGTCCAAATAGAGCCTCAACTCTTCATCTGTATAGGCGTTGGCTGTTTTGATGCGTTCGATCGTATTGTCGATTTCCGCTTCACTGATGTTGATATCATTGCGCTCGACCTCCTGGTCCGTAAGCTTTTCATCCACCAGACGGTTGAGCATTTCTTCGCGAAGTTGAAACAGCATTCGGCGTTTCCGTTCAGAATCGATGTTTTGCTCATTAAGACGCAGGGTGTAAGGCGCCATCCGCTGATTGAGTTCGGAGAGCAGTATAATGTCTTCGTTGACAACAGCAACGATCCGGTCGAGAACCTCTGATGCGGCTGACGCCGTGGCCGTGGTGCTGAAAACCAGCGTCGAAAGCCCGACCAGCATACTTAGGAAAAAACGTTGTGTCGGTGAAGCGATTCCGTCCAATATAACCTGTTTAAACCTTTCTAAATTTGATCTGTCTAAACGTTCAGGGGTTAACATGTTGCGCTATTTCGATCAAGATGTTTTTCGTTTGTTTCAATAGACCGCGGGGGGCGACTTTCGCAAGATCCGCCTTGAATAGATGATCCGGTGTAAATCGATATCTATTGTCTCCCTCCGTGACCATTTGGACAATTCCAAGCGGCTGGTTCTGGTGCGCTTCGCTGAAGGCGAGGACCAGCTGCCGACCGAACAGGTCAAGTCGTTTCACACCTGCACGAATGGACAGAACCCGCAGCATGATTTTCAACAAAAGGTTCTCGGCTTCTTCAGGCAAGGGGCCGAAACGATCCAACAATTCCGCTTTTATGGCCGCAATATCCTTCAGATTTTCCATCTTGGCCAGCCGCCGGTATATATGGAGCCTTTGGTCGATATCGGGAACGTGGTTTTCCGGCAGGTGTGCCGACATGGGCAGGTTGATCTCCGGCTCCAGGCCTTCGACCATCGGTTCGCCTTTCAGTTGGGCAACAGCCTCCTCCATTAATTTTAGAAACATGTCATAGCCAACAGCAGCGATATGGCCGGATTGGGAGGCTCCCAAAATGGAACCGCCGCCACGGATTTTCAGATCATTCATGGCAATCTGGAATCCGGCTCCCAAGTCGCTGTGCTCCATGAGGACTTTTAGCCTTTTCTGCGCATCGATCCCCAGGCGGCTCTCCTCGGGGATGAACAAGTAGGCATACGCCTGCTCGTCGGCCCGGCCTACACGTCCCCTCAACTGATACATCTGAGACAGGCCGAAACGGTCCGCCCGGTTGACGAGGATCGTATTGGCCGTGGCGACATCGATGCCCGATTCGATGATGGTTGTGCAGACCAGCATGTCGATTTCCCGTTTGACGAATCGCATCATCACCTTTTCCAATGCATCTTCGGCCATTTGACCGTGTGCGGTGTCCAGGAGGACTTCTGGAACCCTTTCTTTAAGGTAGTCGGCTATGCGTTGAATGGTACGAACATTGTTGTGAACGAAAAAAATCTGACCGCCACGTCCCAGTTCGTTGCGAATGGCCTCTGTGATGACCGTGTCGTCAAACTCACAGACGAAGGTAATAATGGCATGACGCTGTTCTGGCGGTGTCGAGATAACGCTGATGTCACGAATGCCCATCATGGACAGATGCAACGTCCTTGGAATCGGTGTGGCGGTGAGGGCCAGCACGTCCACCGTAGTGCGAAGACGCTTCAGCTTTTCCTTGTGTCGGACGCCGAAACGCTGCTCTTCATCGATGATGAACAAGCCCAGATCGGCGAAACTGACATCCTTTTGAAGCAGTCGGTGAGTGCCGATAACGATATCAACGACGCCTTTTTTCACCTCTTCCACGATCCTGCGCTGTTCGGCCCTCGAACGGAAACGGCTGAGGCAGGCCACCTTTACCGGATAGTTTTCGAAGCGGCAGGAGAAGGTGGTATAGTGTTGTTCGGCCAATACGGTGGTGGGCACCAGCATGGCCACCTGCTTGGCCTCACTGATGGCAAGAAAAGAGGCCCTGAGAGCCACTTCTGTTTTTCCGTAGCCCACATCGCCGCAGATCAGCCGGTCCATGGGGGTCGGACTGCGCATGTCGGCCAATACCTCCGCGATTGCTCTGCGCTGGTCCGGTGTCTCTTCATAGGGAAATGCCGCTTCGAATTCGGTAAACTGATCGTCGGCGGCTCCGTATCGGTGACCGGATTTGATTTTTCGCTTCGCATAAATGCTGAGCAGCTCACCGGCAATTTTTTCAGCGGATTTACGTACTTTCTCTTTCGCCCGTTCCCAGGAAATGCCGCCCATTTTGTCCAGGGCGGGGATCGTGCCCTCCACTCCCATATACTTTTGAATGAGTCCCATCCGGTCGACGGGAAGATAGAGGCGGTCGTCGTTTCTATAGACGATCAGCAGGAAGTCGTTTACTGTTCCTTCCAGGGACAGTTTGACAAGCCCTTCATAGCGGCCGATGCCATGTTCGTCATGAACAACCAGATCGTTTTGTTTGAGGTCGGAAAAGGACAAGAGTTCCGTGCGGACTTTTGATTTAGCTGTCCTTGTCCGTTTTGTCCCCGCTCCGAAAATTTCGGCTTCGGTGAGAACGGACAACCGGTCGGCTTCCCATACAAATCCACCGGCGAGATGACCGCGGCAGATGCACAGATGCCCGGGCTTGTTTTTGGACGGAAAGGGGCGGCCCGTTTCGGCTTCGATGTCGTGCTGCGCGAGAATGGAGGCGAGGCGGTCGACCTGGCGGTCGGTATCGCAGACAAGAACGGTGGCTTGACCGTTTTCCTTCTGCTGGGCGATCCACTGAAGCAACGGGGCGGCGGGCTGTTCGGTTTTCCTCGCCTGATTCATGGCCAGCACCAGTTCGCTGTTATCGGCGATGTCTACGGAAACGGTTGGACCTTGATCCGCGCGCACCACATCGATGGGGGAAAGAGAAACAGCATTTTTTTCGCGCAGTGTTTTCTGTACATCAGGCCAGTCCAAAAAAAGATCTGAAGGGGCTACGCACAGGTTCTGTTCATCGCGTGCTTTTTCGTAATTCACCTGCGCCGTCCGGGCACTTTTTTCGACGGCGCGGGACAGCAAAGAGGGATTGTCCGCGAGGATGACCGTAGGACCCGGAAGGTAGTCGAACAAGGTGTCCATGCGTTCATAAATCAAGGGGGTCAGGCTTTCGATGCCGGGGAAGACCCCCTGTTCCTTGATTCGCTGCACGATGTCTCTGATGGTGGTTCTCGGTAACTCCTGCTCCAATGCCTGTTTCCTGAAGCGGACAATCATTTTGTCCAGTTGACTTTTGTCAATCGTCACTTCCCGTGCCGGTAGGATAACGGCTTCATAGATCGGTTCGAGACTCCGCTGGCTCGCAGGTGAAAAAAAACGGATGGTCTCGACGAAATCCCCGAACAATTCGATGCGAAGGGGGTTTTCATAAAGAGGGGAGAAAACATCAATGATGCCTCCCCGAACGCAAAAATCTCCCGGTTCTTCTACAATGACGCTTCGCGTGTAGCCTCCGGCAGTTAGCTTGGCGACAAGGGCACCGGGATCAATCTCCTCTTCTGCAAGAATCAATTCTGCGAAATCGACAAGGATCGATTTGGGGATCAATTTCTGGCACAAGGCGGCGGCAGTGGTGACCGCGGTAGTGGCCTCATGGTTCTCCACGAGGCTATACAGGGCCTTGATTCGGCGGGCGGCCGTCTCGTTGTGGTAGGCCATGAACCTGAAGGGGGAAATGTTGTAGGATGGAAAATAGATCGAGGGATGGCCCGCGTCTCCAAGAAAGAAGTCGATTTGTGCCTGCCAGTTTTCAGCACTTTTTATGGTGTCGGTAACCACCAGTACAGGGCGTCGGCACTGCCGAATGAGGGAGGCGGCAAGCCGGCCTCCGGCGGCACCGTTTATGCCTGTGATTACCATCGGGCCTGACCGTTCAGCGATGGTCAGAGCCATGCTGTCGGATGCACTTTTTTCTTGATTTTGGTCTATAAACACTATACTTGGTCTTTCTATTTTGCCACCGTAGCTCAGCTGGTAGAGCAACGCACTCGTAATGCGTAGGTCCGCGGTTCGAATCCGCGCGGTGGCTCCAACAAATTCAAGGGGTTAACCATTTTCGGTTAATCCCTTTTTTTGTATTTGCTACCATTTTGCTACCAAAAAATAAAAAACAACATTTAATCCAAATAACCCCTAAATTTCCGCATCCCACATTTCCATGTTAGGTATTATTAGGAAGTAGAGGCTTTATCATACGATTTTCGGATTCGCAAATGGAGGTCCAATGGGAGCAGCAGTTCTCGGTGAACGT
>Ga0272441_10004724_pt1 | contig 24327 bp, 17 predicted proteins | sample SSMProp6N_FD_193582 | JGI IMG/M metagenome (GOLD analysis project Ga0272441, IMG submission 193582) | Marine sediment archaeal communities from Little Sippewissett salt marsh, Falmouth, MA, United States - SSM-Prop-6N | ecosystem: Environmental > Aquatic > Marine > Wetlands > Sediment ...
ACTTTGCGTTTAATCGGGGTCACTTTTTAAAAGTTAAATAGGTGTCGTTTGGAACCGAATATTTAATTTTTAAGATGTGCCCCCGATTTGCCTGTCAATGTGGTTGATGTGCGGATAGGGATTTGCGTGTGCGTGTCCGCAGTTGCCTGAAAAGGAGTTGCGGTTCAACAATCACCACGCCAACGCCGGCAATCACCATCATTCCCCCCATCAGCACCCTGAAATCCGGATGTTCTCCAAGGAATGTGATGGCCCCGAGAATGGTGGATATGGGCACAAACAGTAAAAGCGGCATCGCCATGGGTACCGGATAACGCGCCAATATATAATACCAGGCAGAGTAGCCTATCACCGTCATTACAATGCCAAGATAGATGACGGTTCCCCAGTCAGCCGGAGAGGCTGTCTGTATACAGGGCAGGGGATTGCCTTCAATAAGTAACGAGGCTATGGTCATTTGCAGCCCTGCCATAACGCCGATCCATGCAGTCAGCTGAAATCCGCTCAGCACTCCGTTCAATCCGCGCACCATCACCTGACCAAGGGCCCAGAAAAGGCATCCGGAAAGCACCAGCACGACACCGGTCATCCGGCCCGCAAGGGACGGTGCGCCGACAATGGTTACAATACCGGCAAACGCTGCAACCAAACCGGATATCTGGCGTAATGACGGTTTCTCGTCAAGTATCACGGCAGCGATGATCACGCCGAATAACACCTGGCTTTGCGCCAGCAATACCGCTGGTGTTGCCTCCAGCCGTGCCAGACCGGAAAAGGTCAGCCCGTATTGCATGGTTGCAGCGATAAAGGTGATGATGGATATTTTTTTAAAATAACCGCGAGGTATGGGTACAAACCATACCAATACGGCCCCTGCGATCAGAAAGCGCATCCCCATCAACAACAGCGGAGGGAAATGTTCCAGCCCGGATTTTGCCAGGGCAACGCCAAAACCCCAGGTAATCGGCACCAGAAGTGCAATAAGAAAATGTCTTAAACTCATAAACGGTTCTCCGGCCTGAAGGGGGCAGGCAGAATCATTTCACGGCTTCCAGGGTCGCCCCGGAGATCACATCCGGATATCAGAGAAAACATCCACACCTCTCCTTGCTCATGCCGCCACGGGATATGGCAGTATTTGTATGCTTTTCGGACAGCGTATCCAACAGGTTGAGTAACAAATTTATGTGTTTGAAAGAACCGTAGAAAAAGCCAACAAAAAATTAAGATTATAATACGGTATTATGGTTTAATATATTTATAGTCGGCGGAAGTCAAGGCTTATCACGATAAATTTGGATAAAAATCGGGGTCACATCTTAAAAGTTAAATATTCGTTCTCAAAAGAACGAATATTTAACTTTTAAGATGTGACCCCTTCCCTTATTCGATGCCGAGGAATGGGGCGCAGATTTCGCAATTCCCGGTATCGCGAAGTACAGGGCCTGCACCAGAAAAAACATCCAGATACCCAGGGACCAGGTCAGCAGGGAATGGGCACAGGAAAACGGCATACGCGGCGAGGAAGATTGAAACAGGCGTCATGGTCCCGCATTGCCTGGTCCCGGTCTGCTTTTATCCGCTCGAGCCCGGCCCGGTCGGCGGCCAGGGCGGTTTCCATATCCCGTATCAGCTGTTTCAGCCGCAGGTCCCGATCTTAGAGCAGATCCATGACCCCATGTATGTCCGATTTGCAGGTCCTGAAAAAACGGCTCAGTATTCCCATGGCATGTTCCTTTCCTGTTATTTGATGGTTCTGCGGCCCTGATACCCTTCATACTGAAGACTCTTGGCCTGTTTTTTTCGTTTTTCGATGACGTCTTCGGCTTTTCCCCGGAACGTTTCGGCTACCGTCGACTTTAGCTGTTCCACATCCGTTTCAAGATTGTCCGCTACTTTTTCCGATCCCACGTGGGCATTGACGGCCTGTTGTCTGCGGTAATAGCTGTCAATGCGCGTCATGGCACTGGCCGGTCTGCCTGCTTTGATATCCCGGGCCACTTCCTGTTTAAGCCGGTTGTAATCGTCGGTGAGCACTTTTTCCTCCCACCGGGATTTGTCGATGGATGATGCCACCTGATTCGGATCCTTCACGCAGGCGATGGCCGGCCGCTCATCGAACAACAGTTCGCAGGGTTGGCCGTCTTTTACATAGCGGATGCTTATGGGTTCGAGTGAGACCTGCCGGGGCCTGTCGGTCGGCATGCGAAAGGTCAGAAACAGTTTCCGCCGGCTGCCGGTCTGCAGGCTTCCGGTATAAAACACGGCGCATCCATCCCGGCGTTCGATCGGATATCCGGCCGCATCCACCAGTTTGATACTGTTTTTCAGTGGAATCCGCACCTCGATAGACGATGCGACACAGGCACGGCTGCTGCCCAGTTCTGTTTCAAACACGCGGGCAAATGCGGCCGGATTGTCGAGATAATAATAGGTGCCGGCTCCGCGATCTGCGATTGCCGTCATCAGGTATTCGTTGAAATCATTACCGACCCCCACGGCAGATACCGCAAATTCCCTGCTCACGGCAACCGACGCCATACGGGCGATGCGCTCCGGGTCGGTCACGCCCCGGTTGGCCAGTCCGTCGGATATGAGAATCACCTTGCCGGTATTTCCGACGGATTCAGCGGCTGTCAGGGTATCGATTCCGGTCTGAAGCCCTGCCGACAGGTGCGTGGAGCCGCCGGCCCGGATGCGGTTGACCATTTGTTCGATCCGTCTGTGGCTGGAAGCGGTTACCGGTATCAGATCCGAGTGCTTTCTGACTCCGTCCGAATAGGAGATCAGGGCAAATCGGTCGTTTGCCGACAACCGGGTCAGAAGGTCGAGCACCGCCCGGCGGGCATCTTCCAGTTTGCGCCCCTGCATGGACCCGCTGCGGTCCAGGACGATCACCATGTCCACATGTCGCTTTCTGACCTGATCCGGCATAATTTCTTTCTCGGCGGCAGTATCCAGAGACACGGTAAACTTTCCGTCCGATCCCTGAAGGATCTTGCTCTGAGTTAACGTAACCGATGCGGTCACTTTGCCGTGGTTATCGGATACCGTATGCGGATTGTTCGCTGCGGTTCCGGGATGGTTACGGGCATAGGCCATGGCCATGCCGGTGAGTCCTGTCAGCAATACGATCATCCACACGGATTTTCCATACCGTCGTTTCATAAAGGGGTCCTTTCTGTTTAAACGGGTTATGCATCAATATACTCAGCAAGGTGTCTGACAAGTATTCCGAAATTACAACCTGCCTGAATTCTAACGAAACCCGGTTGAAACACAATTCAAAGAAGTGTAAAAAAACGTATTGAATTTTTTACATAACTTTTGCATTCAAAAGGTTGTGAATGTGGAATTAACTACGCTTTCGGATGAACAGGCACAGGCCGGATATGCCGATCAGAAGCAAATATATCGACATCCCCTGTTGCAGCAACGTGGCGTGAATCGCGAAAAGGACAATACAAGCTTTTGTCAGCCTCGGTATAAACCCATCGTTTACATCTGTCGGTGATTTGCTTATTATAAAGTATCAATATGACGCTTGAAGTGAACCTTCTGGATGCCGGAAAGTGCCTTCTAAAAGGAGGAACCCAAATCTCGTCATGCTGACAACATCCAAACTGCATCAACGCATCAGCCCGATAATGATATCCTGGATCATAACCATGGCGTTATGGCTTGGAAGCAAATGGTTCGAACAGGACTGGTTTGACAACCCGTTCAAATATCCGGCGAAGGCTGCCTCTCTCAGCGCCACTGTCTTTATGTGCTGGTGCGTTGTCCTTTCAACCCGGATGCGCATCCTTGAGAATTATTTCGACGGGCTCGACAAGATGTACCAGCGCCACAAACGGCTGGGTAAGTGGGCCTTTTACTGTATCATTTTTCATCCGATATTCCTGGCTGCCGATCGTTTGCCCGATCTGCACGGGTTTTTGAGCGTTCTGAGTTTTCGAGCTGCGGAGGGCGACCGTTATTTGTGGGGGCATAACACAGGGGTTGTCACGCTGATGCTCATGACCGTTTTAATTGTTCTGACCCTGTGGGTGCGGCTCCCGTATCATCGGTGGAAAAAAACCCACGAATGGTTCGGGATGGTAATGATTCTGGCGACGATTCACATCTTGGTTGTCGATAGGGATGTGACTGCCTATCCGTTACTCGGAATATGGATTTACGGGTGGCTTTTCTCAGCCATCATCGGTTTTTTCTATATCCGTTTCGGATACAGGCGGTGGGGTCCTTGGTTCGATTATAAGGTGGCAGGCATCGAACGTTCGGCGGATATCCTCGAAATCATGCTGGTTGCGGATGGAAAAGAGCATATGGATTTCAAACCCAGTCAGTTCGTCTATATGGTTGTTCATAAGGAGGGTATCACTCCGGAGCCGCATCCTTATTCCATCGCCTGCGGGTACAATCTGTCGGAGCATATAAAGCTGGGAATAAAAAAAGTCGGTGATCACACGCGCAGCCTTGACAAACTGGCAGTGGAAGACCCGGTGAAAATTTACGGCCCATATGGACATTTCAGCGACAAATTTCTGACAGCAAAACGGGACTGCGTTTTCATCGGCGGCGGTATCGGGATCACCCCCTTTCTGGGTATGTGGCATGTGGCGCTTCATTCCGAGGAACGTTTGCCTCATGACAGATTGCCGGAACGGCTTACACAGCTTCATCCCGAGATCATCAGAGGCTGGAAAAGCCCGCGTGTCTCACTTTTCTATCTGGTCCGGACACGGGAAGAGGCCTGTTTCGATGACGACATTCGCCATGAGGTGATAATCAGCCAGTATCATGGGTTTTCCGCTTTTGAAAAACGGGGGCATCATTACGAGCTTTATGTCAGTTCGGAAAAGGGACGCCTGACCGCCGACTATATCGCCGCTGAGGTTGCCGGCGGCCTGGCCGGAAAATACATTTTCCTCTGCGGTCCGGCTGCCATGGTGGAATCACTGATCGGACAATTCAGCCGGCTCGGCGTTTCTGAAAAACAGATCATCGTCGAGGTCTTCAACCTGATTTAGGCAGTGCCGATCCGGAAGGGGATATTCGATGGCGGGGCCTGATCGATTTCCTGAATCTGGAATCATTATATCCTTATATGGACAATTCGGAACCAATCCGGATATAAAGGTAACTGATCAGACCCGCCTGTTCTTTTGCTTCGGGTAAAGCGGGCGCATGTGCAGAACCGGTTAAGAGAATCGGGCATAAACGCCGTAGCTCCGCTGCTTTCGCCTGAATGGGGTTATGTTCAGTCCGAAACCTGCGGAATTGCTTCAGGGTGGTCGGAACGGCATGCCGCTCATGCTTCGGGCCTGGGAACGTTTGGTTTCTGCGATGGCCTGATCACTCCGAAGGGCAAAGCCGTACGGATCGGATCGGTCGTTGCCGCCGTCGATATCGACCCCACCCCGAGACCTTATTCCGACAGGTATGCCTATATTGTCTGTTTTATGCCGGCGGCTCCTGCAGCGCCTGTATCAAACGGTGCCCGCCCGGGGCGGTGTCCGGGGTTTTGTCTGACTGAGGCCGATGCCTGTCGCTCGAGTCGACAGGTTATCCTTCATGTGGTGACAGGGAGGGGTATCTTCAGCAGAGCACCTTGCCGAAGGTGACCTTGTCATCTCCCGTATCGTAAAAGTCTTTCAGAACGGACTCAGCGCGGTAACCGCAGCTTTGATAAAATTTACGGGTCGGCGCATACAGGGGGCGACCGGACGTCTCGGCGTACAGCCGGGTTCCCCCGGATTGTCGGACCAGACGTTCAATTTCGTTTGAAATCCGCCTGCCCAGACCCTGACCCTGAAAATCCGGATCTACCGCGATCCAGTACAGGTCGTAGCTTGAAACCGAACAGGGGATGGGGCCGTACGCGCCATAACCGATCAACCGGCCGCAGTGTCGGACGAGCACAAAAAAGTAACCGCTCCTGTCGCCTTTTTCCAGCCGTTCCTTTACCAGTTCTTCGGCCACATCGATTTCATCCCGGGAAAAAAAATTCGTGGATTCGATCAGTCTCTGGACGTGATGTCGGTCATCGGGCATCGGTTCGTATTCAAAGCGAATCGTATCAGCACCGGGGGTGTTTTCGACTTCGGCTGCCGGCAGGCATGGGCGGCAGATCGGTATCGCACGGGAGGCTGTTTTGCATCTGCCCGATACCGCAGCGGCGACAATCCTTTGGACTGCCTGATCAAAGGACATGCCGGCGCGGTCTACGGCAGCCGCAAAACCGGCGTCCGGCGAAATACAGGGGTTGGCATTGATTTCAAGTATCCAGGGCCGTCCATGAACATCCACCCGAAAATCCACCCGTGCGTAACCTCTGAGATTAAACACCTCGCTGCAGCGTATCGCCAGCGAACTCAACGTTTGAAGCAGGCACGCATCGCTTTCCGGAAAATCGAACCTTCGTACCGTGTGAAGATATTCATAGGAATCCGTTTCCCATTTTGCCCGATAATCCACAATCCTGGGCTTTCCTTGCGGATATCCTTCAAACACGATTTCAGCCGGCGGAAGGACCTGAAACGACTCACCGTCCTGAAGCAGCGGCAGGTTAAACTCCCGGCCATCGACATAGGTTTCGGCAAAAGCATTGCCGCCCAGCCCGGGGGCACGGTTTCGTGCCAGATTTTCCACTGTCCGTGCGTCTGCATCCACCACGGCATTGTCATCCATTCCGGCCGATGCGTGTTCCCAGAGCGATTTGATGATCCATTTACGGGGTGCCTGACCGATATACGGCGTTGTCTGACGGCATTCGTTTCGGCAGTTCGCCGGAAAGGGTCCGATCCAGTCCGGGGTGGGAAGACCGGCCCGTATCATTTCCATTTTAGCAATCGTTTTGTGGGACGTTTTCAGCAGCGCGTTTGAATCCGAACCGGTAAACGCGGTATCCATGGCCTGCAGCATGGCGGGTACCAGATGAATCAGGCGGCCGCTGCCGTCCAGCGATTCCACCAGGTTGAACACGGCATCAGGTTTGATGACCGTCAGCTGGTTTCGTAAATCGGACAGATCCAAATCGCAGGGCAGGATAACCGGGTGATGCCCCAGAGATCTCAGAGAGTGGGACACCGCCTCCGCCTGGACCAGTACGTCCAGGTCGTCTGCCGTGCTGTTTTCCGTTACTGCCTGATGCAACACCAAGATACGCATAATGATATCCTCATAGTTGTTTGTCCGTTGAAACTCGCGTGATTGCCGACGACAGAATTTTTCCGATCAGATCGACATAGGGCATATTCAGATGAGAGCACAGAATCGGCAGGTCCGACCGTTTCGGATTCAGTCCGGCCAGGGGGTTGACCTCCAGAAAATAGGGCTGGCCGTTTTCATCACAGCGGATGTCAACGCGTCCGCCGTCGCGGCATTCAAGGACCTGCCAGGATCTGAGCGCAAGAGTTTCCGCCGCGGCAGCCGACGGATCGCTGTTCGGTTCAGCCAGGCGATATTGTACCAGTTCTTCATAGCGCTCTTTGTTCATGTAGGAATACGCCGCCTTTTCGGCATGTTCGAGCAGCAGGATTTCCAGGGTCCCCAGTACGGTCGCGTCCGGGCCGGTTCCCGTTATTCCCACGGTAAACTCGCGGCCGGTCAGGCAGCGCTCGACCAGCACCGGCTGGCCGAATTTGGCCATCAGATCCAGGCAGGCGGAGGGCAGGTCCTCTTTTCGCCGGACCATGCATTTGTCGTTAATTCCCTTGCCGGACCCTTCCGCCACGGGCTTGATAAAATACGGCGGGGGAAATTTAAACTGCACGGTATCCTCTTTTCCGGAAACGATCCGGAAATCCGGGGTAAGAAGGCCGGCATCCCGAATGACGCGTTTGGTCATGCCCTTGTGAAGGGTCAGGCTCATCACCAGGGGATCTGAAAAGGTATAGGCGATACCATAAACATCCAGAATGGCGGGAATCTGGGCTTCCCGCCCGATGCCGCGCAATCCTTCCGCGATGTTGAATACCATGTCCCACCGATGGCCGCGAACCAGACGCTCCATCAGCCGGCGGGCATTGCCGATGCGGTCGCATTCATGTCCCAGCTGCCGGATCGCCGCCTCCAGAGCGTCGATCGTATCCTCCCGGTCAAATTCCGCGGTTTCTTCTTCTCCGTATCCCATGGCGAGATACTCGGATCGAAGGTCATAAGTCAATCCGATATGCATTGTCGTTGTCTCCATCTTTTTATGTTTTTTAACGCAGGTATTTGCCACAGGGCACGGTGTGAAACATCTCCCGTGCCCTGTTTATTAAGTTATTTTAACAGATTTAGTCAGTTTGTCTGAAGTGAAATATCAGGAAACCGGATAACGATACCGCCCGTTTTCGTAATTGCGAAGCAACCATGAATCTGCATTTCGACCCAAAATGGAATCCGGCATCAACGCTATTTTGCCTCCGCCTCCCGGCGCATCGATGACATAGGTCGGCACGGCGTAACCGGTGGTAAAACCTCTCAGCCCCCGGATTATCTCCAGCCCTTTTTCCACCGGGGTTCGGAAATGTCCGGAACCCGATATGGGATCGCACTGGTACAGATAGTAGGGCCGGACCCGCATTTTCATCATGTCGTGAAACAGCATCTTCAATGTATCCACCGAATCGTTGATGCCTTTGAGAAGGACGGTCTGCGATCCCAGCGGAATGCCGGCGTCGGCCAGTATTTCACAGGCACGGAAGGATTCGGGGGTACATTCATCCGGATGAGTGAAATGGATACTCATCCAGAGAGGATGGTATCGCCGAAGCATTCTCGTCAGCCGGGTCGTGATTCGCTGGGGTAATACCGCGGGCACCTTGGTTCCGATGCGGATGATTTCCACGTGAGGGATTTGCCGCAGACGGCTGAGAATCCATTCGAGACGGTCATCGCTCAGGGTGAGGGGATCACCGCCGGACAGGAGCACATCCCGCACAGACGGCGTGCTTCGGATATAGTCAAAGGCTTTTTCCAGGCGGGATTTTCCCGCGTGAACGGCCCCATGTCCGACCACGCGTGAACGGGTGCAGTAACGGCAGTAAGTGGAACAGAAATCCGTTGCCAGCAGAAGTACGCGGTCCGGATACCGGTGCACCAGTCCCGGGACCGGGCTCTGGGTATCCTCTCCCAGGGGATCGTCGGCCTCGCAGGGCATGGTAAAAAATTCATGCACTGTGGGAACGACCGTCCGTCTCAGGGGGTGGTCCGGATCATCGGGAGACAGAAGACTCGCATAATACGGAGTGATGCCCAGCGGCAGTTTGGTTTCGGAAAATTCAACGGCCTGCTTTTCTTCCGGTGAAAGCTTCAGAATCCGTTCCAGCTGTTCGACCGAATGAATGCGTTGACGAATCTGCCAGTGCCAGTCATTCCATTGGTGATCAGAGGCGTCGGCAAACCAGGTTCGTCTGAAAAGCCGTGTCCGTTTACTGCTGCGGGGCGGGCGCCTGTGTTTGATAACCGCAGGTGCCGGATGGGTGGAAGGTTGACTCAATCCTGATACATCGGGGGTATTGAGTTTTAATGCGGCCAGAACGTTCCCTGGGTCTGGGGGTTTGTCATCTTCCTCGACAAGAAATTCGCGTTTGAATGTTACTTCAACTTCGGTTTGTTGATACATGGGTTTGTCACCTTGCCTTTATTGGATGAATAGATTTGACCTATCGGAAACCACAAAGTTTCCTGTAACCCGGTAAAAATTTAAAAAAACGGCCGGATATCGCCGGTTTGTAAATAATAAAAAAAGCCATGAGTCTTTCCCTTTCATTTCCAGTATGATTTTTCCGCTTTTAATACTTTTGCAGAAAAAAGCAAGGAAAATGATTCGTAAGATGTGTTTTTTTTTGTCGAACGGAAAAGCCCGTAAACAGAGGGGTTTGAAGGGCACACATCTTTCCGGCCCGGTTGTTTTGTCCACGCGGTTTTCAGAGACAAACACCGGTTTCAGAAGGTCTGCCGGGTGGTCCGGACAGGCGGACGTTGCCTGTGCGACAAATGAGCAGGACCACGAAACGATCACTTTCCGTCCGTGAATCCGGTTTAAGGTGTTGACGTGAAGTGGGAATGACATATATTGACGCCGGTCCCGTTGCGGAGTAGAATCGTTTGTGTTGCTTCGGAAAAGAGACGTGGCAACGCGGTTTGATAATATAGTGACCGTACTTATACTGTACCGGATGGATTCAGGTCCGATCGACTTGTAACAGGGGGCTCATATCGTAAAAGGCAGGTTTTTTTCAAAAAAACGAAGGGTTGCCGTTTAAGATATGATTCCTGATGAGGTGGTTTTTGAAAATAAAAGAAATTATCGTGGTTGAAGGCAGGGACGATGAACGGGCCGTAAAGCAGGCCGTGGATGCGGAGGTGATAACCACCAGCGGTTTCGGCATCAAAAGTGAAACGTTTCGTAAAATTGAACTGGCCCGGCAGAAAAAAGGCGTGATTGTTTTTACCGATCCCGATCATGCGGGTGAACAGATCCGCAAACGAATCAACGACCGAATCAGAGGATGCAAGAACGCTTACCTGTCCCGGCAGGATGCCTGCCGGCATAACGATATCGGAATTGAAAACGCCGATTCCCGGAGTATCCGGCAAGCGCTGGAAAAGGCAAAGTGCGTGATGGAAAACCCGTCGCATGTATTTACGAACGACATATTATTTGAGTTCAAACTGATTGGGGACAACAACTCCGCAAAACGCCGCGACGAACTGGGAAAAATTCTCGGGATCGGCTACGCGAACAGTAAACAGTTCGTGAGAAGACTCAATAACTATGGCGTTTCGAAAGATCAGTTTCTGCAGGCCGTCAACAGGTTGTCTGAGATGGATGCTGAATGCGCTTGAATCACGCATCTGTGGAATGAAAAATTCAAACCGGGAAAAAAGAAACATGCTTAAATCTGTCGGAAACGAAGGCCTTCCCTCTGAAACTTCGAAACTGACCGTGCTTGCGGTTACCACGATCACCACGTTTATGACGCCGTTCATGATTTCGGCCGTCAATCTGGCCCTTCCGGCCATCCAGGCCGAATTTCGACTCGATGCAGTGATGTTGAGCTGGATTGCCAATGCCTATCTGCTGGCCGCCGGTGTTTTCATGGTTCCGGCCGGCCGGTTTGCCGATATGTTCGGAAAACGGCGGGTTTTTCTGGCCGGTATCCTCGTGTTCGCTTTATTTTCGGCATGCCTTGGATGGGCCGGTTCCATCCTGTCGCTTCTGATCTATCGGACGTTTCAGGGAATTGGCGCTGCCATGATCATGACCACGGGCATTGCAATCATCTCTGACGTGTTTCCGCCCAGCGAGCGGGGACAGGCCATCGGGATCAATGTGGCGGCGGTCTATATCGGGCTGTCAACCGGGCCGTTTGCCGGTGGGATTTTAACCGGCGCCTTTGGGTGGCGCAGCATTTTTCTGGTTATCGCCGTTTTCGGGATTGTTTGTTTTGTCATGTCCCTGCTGAGAATCGGCGATGACCGTCAAAAGACGGCCGGCGGATCGATGGATATTGCCGGGTCCCTGTTGTACGGGGCTTCACTGATCACGGGAATGTACGGTCTGACGGTGTTGCCGTCTGCCGGGGGAATCGGCCTGCTGATTACCGGGGCGATTTTTCTGGGGATGTTTGTCCGGCATGAGTTGAAAACGCCCTGTCCGGTAATGGAATTGCGACTGTTTTCCCGTAACCGCGTGTTTGCCTTTTCCAGCCTGGCGGCGTTGATCAATTACGGCGCGACATTTGCCGTTTCGTTCCTGTTGAGCCTTTATCTGCAATATGTAAAAGGCATGACGCCTCAAAGCGCCGGAATCGTTCTTGTCTGCCAACCCGTTGTACAGGCGCTGCTCTCACCTCTGGCCGGAAGACTTTCCGACCGGGTAGAGCCCCTGTTGATTGCTTCGGCCGGCATGTCGCTTTCAGCCGCCGGACTGGCGCTGCTGATTTTTCTCGACGCCCATACACCCACGGCCTATATCGTGTTCAGCCTGTTTGTTCTGGGGATCGGATTCGCCCTGTTTTCATCGCCGAACATGAACGCCATCATGAGCAGCGTTGAAAAACAGTATTTTGGCCTGGCATCCGGTACGGTCTCTACCATGCGTTTGATCGGGCAGATGCTGAGCATGGCGATTGCCACACTGATCTTTTCGGTCCAAATCGGAAAGGGGGGAGTCGGTTCGGCGCGCCAGGGTGAGTTTCTCGATGCCGTGAGCATGGCATTCATGGTGTTTGCCGTGTTGTGCGCGGTCGGCATCTGGTTTTCGATGAAACGCGGGGCCCTGAGGGCGTGAATCGCAGGGCATCGATCCGGAAGGGAACTATGGATTATAGTTCAACAGCGTTGACAATTACCTGTGTCTATCTTATTAAAACGATTGTTTTTTTTATAAGAGCTGTGAATTAACCGGTGATGTCGGAACATTCCGGCATTCAGCCGGTAATTTTTTAACTCGGATATATCATTCGAACCGATCAGAAAGGAGAAATATTGTGGTAAAACTGGAAACCAGCATGGGGGAAATCATTCTGGAGCTCAACGAGGAAAAAGCGCCCAGGAGCGTAGCCAATTTTCTGGAATACGTGAAGGCAGGGCATTATGACGGTACGATCTTTCACCGGGTCATTGACGGGTTCATGATCCAGGGCGGCGGGCTTACCGCCGATATGAATGAAAAACCCGTACAGGCGCCGGTGGAAAACGAGGCCGACAACGGGCTTAAAAACGAGGCCTACACCGTGGCCATGGCCCGCACCATGGAGCCCCACAGCGCCACTTCCCAGTTTTTCATCAACGTGAAGAACAATGAATTTTTGAATCATACCGCCAGGAATGCGAACGGATGGGGGTATGCCGTGTTTGGAAAAGTGGCCAAAGGCCACGGCGTCGTCAACAAGATCAAGGCGGTCGCCACGGGCAGAAAAGGCATGCATGACGATGTACCCAAGGAACCCGTAACGATCCTCAAAGCCGAAGTGGTGGAGGAAGAGAATAGCTGATAGCTGGTGGCTGATGGCTGCAAGCGAAGCAAGTTTTGAGTATGAACCCGGACCGGGATCAAGGCACAGGGGCGGCCCCCTGTGTCCGCCCTTTTGCGGTAAAGAATAAACTGTACGGGGCAGGGCGGATGCCATACCCTGGATTGCCTTCCGGTCGTGGTATTAAAATAAAAAAGGAAGTCCGCAGATTGGCGGGCTTCCTTTTTTTTGTGGCTTTTTTAATTTTATATCGAATTTCAACGGCGTCCGGTTTTGGAAAAACCTGTCGACAGGAATTTCTTGACACATCGTCTGTGGCTGCTGTATGTTATAAATAATATTACGTTGTTCTAAATATTAGAACAATAAGGCGCGATGGACCAGCCAGCTCCGATAATTAAAAAGATATCGCAATCAAGGGGCTGCGGCCCTGATAATGCATCGTAAAAATTAAAACTAAGGTAGGTGCCGTGTCGCATAACAAATATTTCATGGTCAGTACATTGGAACGGGGATTGAAAATTCTGGAACTTCTGGTGGAAAAACAACGGCTTTCCGTTTCCGAGGTCGCCCGGCATTTCGGCATTCAGCGCAGTGCCGCCCACCGGTTTCTTTCCACGTTAAAAGAAATGGCGTATGTGGACCAGGACGATACCTCCCGGTATGTTCTGACCTCCCGGCTGTCTCATCTGGCCGGGGGCCGTGTGCCGTCCCTGAGCATTCGCAGAACGGCCCGACCGTTTCTGCAGGAACTGGCGGATATAACGCACGAAACCGTCAACCTGGGCCACTGGACCGGTAAAACGATTGCCTATATGGACCAGATTCACAGCGATGAAATGCTCCGGGCGGATCTTTCGGTCGGCAATCAGATTCCGGCCTATTGTTCAGCGCTTGGAAAAGCCGTGCTGGCGTTCATTCCGAAGTCGGAGCTGGAGAAATTTTTCAATACCATCCCGCTCAAGCCGTTGACGTCAAACAGCATGACGTCCCGTGAGGCGATTACCGAAGAACTGAAGACCATTCGAAATCGGGGATACTCGATAGATAACGAGGAGCTGGGTCTGGGCATACGGGCGATTGCCGTTCCCATCCTGTTGAAAGACGATTATCCGAGTTATGCGGTCAGCATCGCCGGGCCGACCTTTCGCATGACGGACGGTAAAATAAGCCGATTGAAAGATGAGCTTGTTCGGGTGGGCAGAGAATTGCAGGAGGAACTGTCATGATTTTTTCATTAACGTTAAACTGGCCACCGGTTATCGAGTTCGGCCCCGGAAAATTCAGCGTTATTCCGGATCATCTCGCCGAATGCCGAAAGGTATTCATTTTAGCAGATATGCCGTTTCTGAACAGAGCGGAAGAGCTTTCCGAAACATTGAACGCGAAAGGCATCCGGTCCCTGATATCGACGGATGTGGTACCTGAACCTCCCTTCGAGGCGCTGGAAAGGCTGCCGGCTCAGGTGAAGGCGTTTGGCCCCGATGCGGTGATCGGCATTGGCGGCGGATCGGCCATGGACCTGGCCAAACTGGTTTCCGTTCTGTTTACCGGTGAACAGAGACCGGTCGACATTATTGGTACGAACCAGGTCAATCGGCGGGATGTCCGGTTGATTACGGTCGCCACGACATCCGGCACGGGAAGCGAAGTGACCCCGATTGCCGTGCTGACCGATACCCGGGAAAAGCTGAAAAAAGGAGTGGTCAGCCGTTATCTGATACCGGATGTGGCGATCGTGGACCCCGAACTCACGGTCAGCATGCCGCCGTCCATCACCGCTTCCACGGGCATGGACGCCATGACCCACTGCATTGAGGCCTACACCAACCGATATGCGCACCCGATCATTGATAATATCGCTCTGGAGGGGATTCGATGGATCGGGACCCATCTGGAAAGAGCGGTCAAAAACGGAAACGATCTCGAGGCCCGGACCGCCATGTCTCTCGGAAGTCTTTATGGCGGCATGTGTCTGGGACCGGTCAATACGGCCGGCGTGCATGCGCTGGCGTATCCTCTGGGCGGGGAGTTCAAGATATCCCACGGCGTGTCCAATTCCGTTCTGCTGCCGTTTGTCATGGTACACAATCTTCCCGAGTGCGTTGAAAAATATGCAAAAATCGCGGAAGTGATCGGGGTGCCGGGGGGATCATCGCCTGAGACGGCGGCAAAGAAGGCGATACGCAAGATACGGGATATTTCCAACAGCTGCAACATCCCTCCGGATCTTAAATCGTTGAATATTCCTGAAAGCGCTATATCCGCTATGGCCGAAGCAGCCATGAACGTTACCCGGCTGCTCGACAATAATCCGCGTGTCATAACGTTGGAAGACGCGGAGCGGATTTATTCTAATGCGTGGAACGGCATATTGGAATAGCGGGCCTGGTTATATCTTCGGCCACGTTGTTGCAGGCTTCGCCCCGCCCATTCCCGGCTTCTCCGGCGCGATCCGGGGGATGCCGGTGCCATGAATCTAAAGCGCAAAAACTCGGCGCGCCTCAAACAGTTTGCGCTTCTTAACGCTTCATGGCCCCGGCATCTTTTCCCCGGATCACGCGATGTCGACCGCCGGGAACGGGCGGGACTCCGCAGTTAAATTTATAATAATATGTCCAATGTTGGAACCAGATCCGGAATAGCTGATGGCTGATGGCCGGCAGCTGATCGTTGATGATGGATAAGTGATAAGAAATTTGTTGATGCGCGACATTAAACTGACAAAAATTAAACAGACGTTTCAAAATAATAAACTCAAGGATGTAGCCGGTACGCTTTCAGAGCAGCTGCGGGCTGTTTCATCGACCATTCCTGAGGGGGGTCGCATTGCGGTCGGCGTCGGCAGTCGCGGTATTGCCAATCTGCCGGTGATGGTCCGGGAAGTGTGCGATTTTCTGAAGGCACGCGGAGCGCACCCGTTTGTCGTACCGGCCATGGGCAGTCACGGCGGGGCCGTGGATAAAGGCCAGGCACAGGTGCTGGAACATCTCGGGGTTACCGAACAAACGGTCGGCGCTTCGGTCGTTTCTTCCATGGAAGTAATGGAACTGCCGAACGACGGATTGAAAAATCGGGTCTATATGGACCGACACGCCTGGGACAGTGACGGTGTGGTCCTGATCAACCGGGTCAAGCCCCACACGGATTTTCATGCGTCATATGAAAGCGGGCTGGTAAAAATGAGCGTCATTGGTCTGGGAAAGCATAAACTGGCGCAGGAAATTCACCGATTCGGGGTGGAGGGCCTGACCGATCTGATTCCCCGGACCGCTCAACACATTCTGGCTACCCGAAAGATTCTTTTCGGGGTGGCGGTAGTGGAAAACGCCCGGGATGAAACCGCATTGATCCGGGTGCTGAAAAGTTCGGATTTTTTCAAGGAGGAACCCGCCCTGCTGGCTCTTGCCCGGTCCTGCATGCCGTCGTTTCCGGTAGACTCAATCGATGTGCTGGCGGTCGACCGAATGGGAAAGGACATCAGCGGTACGGGCCTGGACCCCAATATCATCGGGCGGATTCGAATTCGCGGGCAGGCAGAGCCCGAAAAACCGGATATTAAATGCATCGTCGTCGATGACCTGACGCCCGCGTCTCACGGCAATGCGCTGGGAGTCGGGTTGGCCGACGTCGTCACCCGCCGGTTGTTTGAAAAAATCGACTTTCCGGCAACCTATGCAAATGTTGTTACGACAACGTTTCTGGAACGCGGACGCATCCCGGTCACGGCAGCAGATTATCGCCGCGCAATGGACATCGCCCTGATCGCCTGCGGTCCCATTCCATCGGGAGCCGAACGCATTATTCGGATTCGTGACACCCTCAGTATGGAGGACATGTTTGTGTCCCGGACGATTTTGGACGAAATCAACGATACCGTTGATGTAATCGAGGAAAATATCGACTTTGACCATTGCTGTTTTGAGTGAAATTTATTTTTGTTAACTTGATGAAATGGGGCCTGGCTTTAACACCGGCATCCCCCGGATCGCACCGTCGACGCCGGAATTGGGCGGGACGGAGCCAGTAACAGCGTGGCCGAAGATATAATCAAGCCCATGAAATGAGGTGAATATATGTACGGATATATGAAAAAAATTCTTAAAGTCAATTTGACCACACGTGAAACCGAGATTCTTCCCCTGGAGGAACCCTTTGCCCGAAAATTTTTAGGGGGAAACGGATTCGCGGCAAAATTGATTTATGACAACGTGCCTCCGCATGCAGATGCCTTTTCGGAGGAAAATATGGTGGTGTTTGCCGTAGGGCCGCTCAACTGTACACCGGTATGGACTTCCGGGCGCGGACATCTGGCAGCTGTTTCACCTCAGACCGGTATGTTTGTAGATTCGAATTTTGGCGGCAGTGTGGCGACCATGATCAAACGGTCCGGGTTTGATGCGGTGGCCGTCACGGGAAAGGCGTCCTCTCCGGTCTACATCCTGGTGGATGACGGTCGGGTAGCGATTCGCGACGCCGCGGATCTGTGGGGCATGACCACCAGTGAAACTCAGCGGATGCTGCTGGAAAAAGAAGGGAACACCATTGAAAGTGCCTGCATCGGTCCGGCCGGTGAAAACGGGGTGATGTTTGCCGGGGTCATGTGCAGCGGCCGTCGGATCAGCGCCGCCGGCAGAGGCGGTATCGGTGCAGTACTGGGATATAAGAACTGCAAGGCTCTGGCGGTCCGGGGAACCCGGCCGGTTGAAACGGCGGATGCCGACGCACTCAGAACCTTTTTAAAACCTCTGTTTCCCCGGTTGAAGAAAAATGCTGCGCCGCTGATGAAGGTCGGAACCCCGATTTTTGTATCCAGAATCAACAGCGTCGGTAAATTGGGAACCCGGAACAATATGAAGGAGACATTTGCCTTTGCCGAATCCATTGGCGCCGACGTCATTGAAGAAAAGTATCTCGGGAAAAAAATCGCCTGCCTGCACTGCCCGGTCGCCTGCGGCAAAACCGTCCGGGTGCCGGAAGGAAAATTTGCGGGGTGCAGCGTGAAAATGCCGGAATACGAGACGCTGTATGCGATGGGCTCCATGCTGGATAACGGAGACGTTGTCTCGATTTTTAACGGCAATGCCATGTGCGATGAGATGGGACTGGATACCATCAGTTTCGGGGTCACGGTGGCCTTTGTCATGGAGTGTTTCGAAAAGGGACTGTTGTCTGAAAGAGATCTGGGCATGAAAATAGAATTCGGTAACGGACAGATCATTGCGGATCTGGCCGAACAGACCGCTCGAGAACTCAGCCCGGCAGGGGAATTGATTGGCATGGGTTCGGATCGCATTGCATCGCACATCGGGAAGGGGACGGAAAAATTTCTGCATACCGTCAAAGGGCTGGAAATTGCCGGTCATTCGGCCCGCGGGCTAAGGCCCATGGGGCTCGGCTATGTCACGGCCACCCGCGGCGGCAGCCATCAGGACGCCCGACCCGTTTACCGCCCCGATGACCCGGAAAACGATCCGGGATTTGAGCCCCAGCCGCTGTACTGCATGCGCACTCAGAACCATTCGGCCCTGGGCGATTCGCTGGTGCTGTGCCGGTTTGCATTTGAGCGCATGTTTGGCATGGAACTGGGTGAAAACAGCCATGAGGAAGTTCCGCTGATTCGTCACGTCACCGGGTGGGACATGGACCTTGACGAACTGATGCAGATCGGTGAGCGGATTTACAACCTGGAACGGGTGATCAACGTCGGCAGAGGGGAGTGCCGGTCCCGGGAAAAACTGCCCTGGCGCATTGCCAACGAGCCGATTCCGGACGGGCCGTCCAAAGGATGGTACTGCCCGGATGGCGAGCTGCAGACCATGCTCGATCGATATTATCAGCTTCGGGGATGGGATTCAAACGGCATTCCGACACCGGAAAAGCTCAGGGATCTCGGGTTATAAGGGTTTCGGCGTACGGAATGCTGATTTCGCTGTTGTATTCCAACGCCCGTTTGATTCGTTCTATCGAGGCGCAGAAAACGCAGAACCAATCCCCCCATTTAAAGGGTCTGCGCTTTCTGCGCCTCGTCCTCTTTCTTAGTTATCACACCCGTCTTAATCATAAAATTCCGTAGAATTCCGCTACAATATATTTTTATCGGGTCCCCGACAAAAAAATGCAGGGACTTAGGGCCGCGGCATAAATAAATTAAACCGTCTAACTTGTCTTTTCGTCCGTCTTCTGCGTTGCATCGAAGCGCCCATACTTCAAGTATGCGCGCTTCGATACGCCTTGAAGACGAACAAAAATCCTGCGTAATACGGTACAATTAATTTATGCCGAGGCCCTTACATGCGATAATTCGTCGGATTGGTTCCCGGAATATGGATATACAGCAGGACATTCGGCGGGTCGGAAAAAAACCATCTGCTTCGCTAATATTCCGGAATATCTCATCGGATGATATCCGACCCTGTCCACCGCGCATGGGCAATAAACTTTTTTACATTAAAGGAGTTTCCTAAAACGAAACGATATTTAAGGGCATATTGATTCAACAAATAAGTTCATGACGCCCTTTATGTTAAGGATCCGCAAAGGGGAAACCACTGTTTTTTGGCATGACAGTGAAGAATTCATTTATGTGGCAGCCGGACCGGTGGAGTTTAATTATGAGGGGAAAACCTATCAAATGGAAACCGGAGACAGCGTTTATTTTGATTCCAGACTCGGTCATAGCTTTACCAACAATATGGATAAGGAAGCGGAGCTGCTTTTCATCAAATACGACTACCGACGGTTTTAGCTTTTTATAGAGGGACCTGTTTCATGGTTGAGGAAAAACGGAACAGCGAAGGATAACAATCAGAAAATCCAGGGAGGCAAAGCTTATGACAACTGCACGATTTTTTCGCGAACCGTCCACGATTAAGTTTGGTCTGGAATCCGCCGTGGAAGCCGGGCCTGAGGCAAGCCGCCTGAGGGCTTCCAGGGCCTTGTTGGTAACGGATGAGATTCTGCTCAACAACGGCACTGTCGCACCGGTAATAGAATCTTTAAAAAAGGCCGGTCTCGATCCTGTCGTTTACAGCGGCGTGGACTCGGAACCCACTTTGAGCCATGTACAGACAGGCCTTGAGATGTTGAAAACCGGCAAGTGCGATGTGCTGGTAGCATGTGGCGGCGGCAGTTCCATTGATACGGCCAAGGCCATCAGTATCATGGCAACCAATCCGGGTACTATTCAGAAATATATGGGAATTGGAAAAGTCGTCAAAGCAGGCTTGCCGCTGATCGCAATACCAACAACTGCGGGCACGGGAAGTGAGGTCACCATGGTGACCATTATTACGGACACCGACCGGGACGTAAAAATGCTGATCGGAAGTCCGGAGCTTATGCCTGCTGTTGCGTTGGTTGATCCTCTGATGACCGTGAAAATGCCTCGCCGGCTTACCGCCGCTACCGGGTTGGATGCTCTGACGCACGCCATAGAGGCTTATGTTTCCGTAAAATCTCAACCTATGAGCGATCTCTTGGCGCTTTCCGCCGTGGAGTTGTTAGGCAGGTATCTGCCTCAGGCCTGGTCGAATCCCGATAATATTGAGGCGCGGTCAATGACACTTCTGGGGGCTATGCAGGCAGGTATCGCATTCTCGAATTCTTCGGTTGCACTGGTGCATGGTATGTCAAGACCTATTGGCGCGTATTTTCATGTTGCCCATGGCGTATCCAATGCCGCCCTGCTGGGAATCGTGATGGATTTTTCTTTGATGGGGGCAACCAGCCGGTATGCTGATATCGCCGAAAAGCTCGGTGTGCCGACAGCCGGTCTGTCCGAGCTGGACGCGGCAAGAGCCGGCGCCGATCGGGTAAAAGAGATGATTCAGATGCTCAAAGTTCCGAGTCTGTCGGATTTAGGGGTAACAAAAGCCAATCTGGACAAGCTTGTTTCCACTATGGCAGACGATGCCATTGCCAGCGGCAGCCCGGGCAACAATCCGCGCAAGGCGACAAAAGAAGAAATCATCCAATTGTATTATGATGCGTTATAGAGTTCATCGGTATTGGGGCCCCGGAAAAAATTAAATCCACAATCTTGCTTGTCTTTTTGGATTTAATTCCTTCCGTGACCCTTGAATGGTTTGGTTTGTTACTGCTTGATCTGTTGAGTTCGGAAATCAGCAGCATAGTTAAACAATCTGTTGCGGCGATGAAATCGTTTTGAGATGAGAATTAAAATAATCTGCTCAACATGTTCTGTTAAAGCTCAAAGGAGGTAAAACATGTCACAACCGGTTTTAAGGAATTTTGTCAACGGAGAATGGGTCCTTTCGAATTCACAGAATTTGGGAGATGTCTGGTGCCCGGCCACAGGGGAAAAAATAGCAACCGTTCCTTACAGTACCGGGGCCGAAGTGGACCAGGCGGTCAAAGCCGCTAAAGAAGCCTTCTGGGAATGGCGTTGTACTCCGCCGTTGACCCGGGCCAGATACCTGTTCAGGTTGAAAGAAGCATTTGAAGATAACTTTGAGGAAATTGCCCGGACTATGACGCGGGAACAGGGCAAAGCAATCGACGAGTCCCGTGGAGAAGTTCGTCGGATGATCGAGAATGTTGAACATGCGACCGGTGTTACGACAATGATGACCGGCTACTGTCTGGAAGATATTGCAAAAAATATCGATTGTACAGTCGAACTCCAACCCATGGGAGTGTTCGGCTGCATCGCCCCCTATAATTTTCCGGCCATGGTGCCGTGGTGGTTCCTTCCGTATGCGGTCGTTACCGGAAATACGTATGTATTGAAGCCCTCCGAACAGGTCCCGATGACCCAGACGAAAATTTTTGAAATTTTGGAAGAGATCGGATTCCCGGAAGGAGTTGTCAATATGGTTCACGGGTCGCGTGATGTCGTCAATGCCATGCTGGATAATCCGGACATTGAAGGTATTTCTTTTGTCGGCTCGATGCCAACGGCAAAGTATATTTACCAACGGTGCGGTGAGACCGGAAAACGTGTCCAGGCGTTGGGTGGAGCCAAAAACGTTATCGCCATTATGCCTGATGTTAACTTGGACAAAGCCGTACCTTCATTGACTACTTCGTTTTTCGGGTGTTCAGGCCAGCGTTGTCTTTCCGGATCCATTCTGATGCCGGTGGGTGATATCGCCGATAAAGTGGTTGAGGATTTGGAAGTGGCCAGGGCACTTAAGATCGCCGGGAAAAGAAGAGCGGACCATCGCTTTGCACTCAACGAACTGTAAAATGTGAGTAAAATACGTATAGCATTTTTGCCTTCAGCTGTCTCCGAGCCTGCCGGCCTGATAAGGATGGTCCTCATGGAAGGCAGGCCGGCAGGGTTTCGCTGGAAACGGCGAAGCCTCCGCAGTTAAATCTACGAAAATATGATCGAAGTTGGAGCCAGGCCCCAGAATTAATTTGAGGAAAGGAGAAACACCATGGCAAATATTGCAGGTGGATATTGGCAGAAAATTGCTGTGATCGATTTGACCACGGAAAAAGTGAATTATATCATTCCAAGCGAAGATGATCTTGAAAAATTCATTGGCGGCAGTGGTTTGGGCGCCAAGTTACTTTATGAAAATCTGGATGCCGGTGTCGATCCCCTGGGGCCGGAAAATATTCTGATCTGTATGACGGGCCCCTTTGTCGGCACCAGGGTGCCCGAGTCCGGTCGTTGGGAACTCATTACCAAGAGCCCTTTGACAGGGATTTATCTGGAATCCGACTGCGGCGGCAAATGGGGGCCGGTCTTGAAAGTCTGCGGCCTTGACGGCATAATGGTCAAGGGCTCTCAGGTTATATCCATCGGTCAGGCCGGGGAGAAGCTGGTAAAACTGGCCTGTATCATGACCGGAGGACGCGAAGGACGAGCCGCCGGCCGAGGTGGTGGAGGCGCTGTCATGGGCTCCAAGAATCTGAAAGCGATCGCCGTCAAAGGAAGCAGGAAGGTTCAAATTGCCAATCAGGAAGCCTTTGACGATTTTGTTTCTGATATACGTGCCGGGATGAAAGAAGTTCATGATGGTCCGCTCGGCACCTACCGTACCTCCTGCGCTGTGGAAGGCTTCAACGATTGCGGTGACCTGCCGATAAAGAACTGGCTGTGGGGCACCTGGGACAAGGCCCGCATGGTTTCCGGGCAGCATCTTGCCGAAACTATCCTGAAAAAACGTTACTACTGCGGAGGCTGCCTTATTGGGTGCGGCCGTACCGTAGAGGTTCCCACCGGCAGATTCAAGATGGAAATCGGGGGAGGTCCCGAGTACGAAACGCTTGGTATGCTGGGCTCCAACTGCCTGATCGACGATATCGAAGCTATCGCCAAAGGTAACGAATATTGCAATGATTACGGTGTGGACACCATTTCGACCGGCGCGGCTGTCAGCTTCCTTATGGAGGCCTGGGAGCACGGTATGATTACCGCTGAAGACACCGGTGGTCTGGAAATGATCTGGGGCAACGGCGAAGCCATGGTTGAGATGGTAAAGAAAATTGCCCTGCGTCAGGACATCGGCGATGACTGTTCCCAGGGTATCCTGGCAGCCGTCAAACGTATTGGCCCGATGAGCGAAGAGTTCGCGATTCATACCAAAGGCATGGACTTTCCCGCTCATGACCCGCGCGGTCGGGGCGGTCTGGCGGTTGCCTACGCGACTTCCAACCGTGGGGCCTGTCATATGCAGGCTTATAATCAGGATTTTGAGGGCGAGGGCTGCATCAATATTGCCGATTTAGGCTACGATGCGCCGATGCCGCCCTACACCAATGAAGGCAAAGGTAAGTTCGTTGCTGATCAGCAGAATTTCATGAGCATGATGGACTCGCTGAAACTTTGTAAGTTCTCCATTTTTGGCGGAATGACAGTCGGCCCCATGAGTCGGTTTCTCAATTACGTCACCGGATGGGACTTTACAAACGAACGGTGGATTGTGTGCGGTGAGCGAATTTTTAATCTGAAGCGACTGTTCAATACTCGTGAAGGCGTCAGCCGTAAAGATGACACGCTTCCGGTAAGGATACTGACCAGCCCGCGTCAGGGGGGCGCCGGTGATTTTGTTCCCGATCTTGGCCATCAGCTTCGCGATTACTACCGGGCTCGCGGATGGGATGAATGGGGTATTCCCACTCCAGAGACTCTAAAGAGGCTTGATCTGGATGCCTGTGATTATCATAAAGGTCCCCGTAGTACGGAAGCCCAACGATAATGAACAGAATAAGAAGCACTAATACACGGTAAGTACCAACAGCGCGACCGGTTAAGGATTATTGAATTAATAAAATCCACAAGAATCGCGCAGAATTTTCAAAATCTCGCACGCTCGTTCACCTGCTTGTTCTCAAAGCGTATCAAGGAGTGCATACGGTTGTATGTGCTCTTTGATGC
>Ga0272441_10004725_pt1 | contig 24308 bp, 24 predicted proteins | sample SSMProp6N_FD_193582 | JGI IMG/M metagenome (GOLD analysis project Ga0272441, IMG submission 193582) | Marine sediment archaeal communities from Little Sippewissett salt marsh, Falmouth, MA, United States - SSM-Prop-6N | ecosystem: Environmental > Aquatic > Marine > Wetlands > Sediment ...
CGACCGCGTCGTCGTCGCCGTCCAGCGCGCTCGCCTCCGCGTGGCCGACCGGCGTGCCGGTGTCGACCGCCGCGCGGGCCGCGATGGCGAGTCGCCGCTCAAGCCGGTCGCGGGCGTCGAAGGCGTCGCACTCGAGCGGGTCGCGCATAGGATCGAGAGCATTGTCGAAGGGTCCGCTCATCTCCTCGATGAACAGGTCGACCGCGCGGGCGATGCCGCGCTCGAGGTCGGCCTCGTCGATCTCGAACTCGAGCGAGGCCGCCCGAAGGATCATCGCGAGCGCGGGCCGCTCGACCGCGTAGGCCGCGCGCCGCAGCCACTCCCACTGCTCGACGACGAAGGCGCGCGGGCCGTCGAGGCCGTCGCGCGCGCTGTCCACTCCACGTCTGGTCTCCATCGCTATCCTCCGCGGTTCGATCGTCCGGGGCCTAGTAATGCGGGAAGCGTGCCAACCGCCCGCCCCGGCCGGGGACACGCCGCCAGCTCGCCGCCGGCGGCAGGACGGCGAAGGATCGCCGCGCATCCTTCGCCGTCCCGGTTGTGGCGGTCATCGGCCATCGCGCCGCCTCACTCCATCACGCCGCGGCCGCCGCAGGACCGGCAGGCCGACCCGCGATCCTCGGTCGGCCCGACCGCGCCGCAGGCCGGGCAGGCCGACCCGTCGCGCGTCGCGAGCGAGCGGGCGTAGGCGATGGACACGGCGTCATGCGTCGCGACCCACCGCGCGACGCGACGGACGAGCGCGACCGGCAGGCCTCCCTTCCACGGGAGCGAGTCGGGCCACGCGGGCGGCTCGGGGTCCTCGTCGAAGAGGGTGCAGTAGGTCCGCTGGAAGTCGCGCTCCGCGGTCGTCGTGTCGGGGTAGACCTGCGCCCCGGCCGCGCCATCCTCCGCGAGCGCGTCGCAGGCGGCGACATACGCGGCGGCGAGGGCCTCGACCGTGTCGTCGTGGCCGAGGGTGTCGGCCGCGTCCTCGCCGCGGACGGCGAAGGCGACGGCCAGGTCGAGGATCGCCTCGGGCCGCGCGTCGACGGTCACGAGGGCGTCGAGGATTCTGTCCACGCGGTCGCTCATCGCATCCCCCTCCCCATCGCGGCGAGGACGACGGCCGGCGGGAACTTGTAGCGGCGCGCGGTCCCGGCCCGCTCGCCGACGATCGGGTACTTGCGGTTGCGCGGCTTGATGTCGACGAGGCGGTAGGACTTCCCGCCGATCTTGAAGGTCTCGCCGAAGTCGGACGAGTCGAAGCCGAAGCGCGGGGCGTTGCGGGCGAAGTCGGCGGGGACGCCGTCGCCGCGCGGGATGCCGATGCCCTTGAGGCTGATGTCCAGGGTCTCTGGCGTGAAGCGGGCGGACCGCTTGACGACCGGCGGCAGGCCGTGGCGCACGAGGACCTCGCCGACGGCGCGGTCGATGTCGGCCATCAGCGGGTCGAGGGTCGCCTTCGTGAACGCGGTGATGGGGTCGGCCGGGGCGGCGGATGCCGCCGCGTGGCCTCCTGGTTCAGCCCGTGCGCCGCGATCGTCCGCGGCCGCGGCGTCGGCGTCGGCGTCGTGCGTGGGCGCGTCCTGGGCGTCCTCGCGCGAGGGCGCGCTCGATTCGTTAGATACGGGGTCCGCGGCGGCGGGCCGCTTCGCCCCGGGCGCGAAGCGCCGCCGGAACTGGTCGATGGTCGAGTTCTTCACGGTGCTCATCCTGTCCTCCGTCCTACGCCTTCGCGGCGCGCTCGACCGCGGCGAAGAAACCGCAGCCGTCGGGGTGGTCGCATCCTTCGGTCGTCCCGTCGCCGGGCTTGCAGCCGCAGCCGGGGCAGGCGTCGTCGTCGGTGGGGAGCGAGTACTTGAGCGGGGCGACGCCGTCGCGCATCCGCCGCTGCTCCCACACCGCGTCGGCGATGGACTCGTCCTCGCCCAGGTGCCCGATGAGGTGGCCCGCGATGATCGCGTCCTCGGCCTCGGCGTCGCGCCAGTCGAAGCAGGCGGGCGAGTCGGCGAAGGTGCCGCTGTCCTCGTCGTCGTCGGTGCCCGCGCCGGGCAGGAGCGCGCAGGCCTCGTCGCAGGACAGGAAGCACTCGCAGGTCCCGCAGGTCTGCGAGCGGTAGTCCTTCGCGTCCTTCGCCGTGTCGTCGTCCGCGGAGCTGGCGGCGGAGTCGTCCTCCTCGCCCTCGTCCTCGGCCTCGATGCGGTCGACCGGCTCCATCACGTCGGCGAGGATCTCCTCGACGAGGGACTCGGCCTCGCGCTCGACGTCGTCGAAGATGTCCGCGACGTCGATGTCGACCTCGATGTCGTGGTCGTCCTCGATCTCGGAGACCAGCGACTCGGCCGCGTCGATGGCGGCGCGGACGATCGCGGTCAGGCGGCCGGCGTACTCGCTGCCGCTGCGCGCTTCCAACTCGCGCAGCTCGTCGGCGAGGGCGTCGAACTTCGTGTGCGTGTCCTTGTTCATCTTCTTCATCCTTCCTACTTGAGGGCGCCGGCCCGCGCGTCGATGCGCTTGCCGCCGCGGAGGAGCTGGTCGATGGTCTTGACGACCTTCTTGGAGAGGTCACGGAGGTTGTCGACCCGGTCGTGCACCGGGTAGTAGTGCGCGGGCGCGTCGGACAGGATGCCGATGCCGAGGACCTCGATGCCCGCGTCGAAGGCGCGCCGCACGACCCGCGTGATGTTGCGGCCGTCGAGCGCGGTGTCCGTGCCGCAGCAGCAGGGGTGGCCGTCGGACAGGACCAGGAGGATCTTGCGGGACTCGCGGCGGCCGGCGAGTCGCGTGGCCGCGAACTCGACCGCCTCGCTGTCGACGTTGTGGTGGCCCGCCGCCATCGCGCCGACCCGCGCCTTCGCGTCGCGGTCCCAGCCCTGCGTCCACAGCTTGTGCGGCAGGTACTCCTGCCGCCACACCCGGTTGAAGTCCGCCCCGCCCTTCCTGATCTGGCTCGTCGGGGCGACGGTGTTCCAGCCGATGATCTCGAAGGGGATGTTCAGCGCGTGCAGCGTCTCGCCGAGGGCGATGGCCGCGCGGCGCGCGACGCTGATCTTGTTGCCGCCCATCGACCCGCTCTGGTCGATGAGGATCTGCACCGCGGTGTCGATGGCCTCGCCCTTCTCGAGACGCTGGAAGACTCGGCCGTCGCCGACGCGCAGCTTGTAGAGGCTGCCCGCGTGGAGCGACTGCCCATCCTCGCGGCCGACGCGGCGCTTCGGGGCCTGCCGCGTCTTCAGCGCGCGGAACAGCTTGGCGCGCAGCGACCCGATCTCGCTCCCCCCGTTCTTGCGCTCGGTCTCGTAGTTCGACTTGCCCTGCTCCTTCGCCTTCTCGACGGAGCAGCAGTGCTCGCGGGCGTAGTGGTGGAAGGTGTCGGTCCAGCCGTCCTGCTCGGCGGCGCGGGGGTGCGGGATGTGGAAGCGGCCGCGCACCTTCTCGCAGGCGTCGGCCAGTTCCGCGCGGGCCTCGTCGTGCATCGGGTCCTCGCTGATCCCGTCCTCGTCGTCGAGGGCCTCGTCGATCTCGTCGCGCAGCTCCTGGTCGAGTCCGCCGGTCTCGTCGGGGTCGGCGTCCTCGACGCCGTCCGCGGTGTCCGTGCTGCCGTCGGCCGCGCCGTCGGCGTCGCCGCCGCCCTTGCGGTCGACGTGGTCGGAGGCGTCGCCGCCCTCGCCCTCGCGCCACTCGTCGTCGTCCTGCCAGTCGTAGGGGTCCTCGCCGTCCTTCGGGTCCTTCGCGCTTCCGTCGTCGTCGCCGTCGGTCGGGCTGGCGGCGTCGTCGCCGCCGTCGCCGTCGCCGCCCGCGCTGTCGCCGCCGTCCGCGTCGGTGTCGTCGGTGTCGGTGTCGCCGTCGGTGTCGCCGTCGTCGCCGTCGGTGTCGCCGTCGGTGTCGCCGTCGTCGCCGTCGTCGCAGGGGTCGCCCTTCGTGCCGTCGCCGTCCTGGTCGTCGTCGGCGTCGTCGCCCTCGCCGCCCTGTCCCTCGCCGTCGTCGGCGTCGGCGTCGTCGTCGCCTTCGCCGCCGTCGGTGTCGGCGTCGTCGGCCTCGTCGCCCGCGCTGTCGCCGCCGTCGGTGTCGTCGGCGGCGTCGGTGTCGGCGTCCTTCGGGTCCTTCGCCTTGCCCTTGCCGTCGCCCTTCTCGCCGTCGCCCTCGCTGTCGTCGGCGGCGTCGCCGGGCAGGTCGCCGTCGGCCCCGTCCTCGGGCGGCTCGGCGAGGTCGCGCAGCTTCGCGACCAGACCCTCGGCGACCTTGAGGACGTCGCGGGGCGGGGCGAAGGAGTCGACGGTCGCCTGTGCGGCGGCGACCTCGTCGGTCAGGTGCGCGGCCACGATGGCGTTCGCCTTCGCGCCCCAGGCCGTCGAGTCCAGGCCGCGGAGGACCGAGTAGATCACGCAGCCGATGTCGTGGAAGAGGTTGGTCGTGCCATCGGGCTTCGCGGCCCGGTTCTTCGCGGCCGCGTCGTGCGCGTTCTGGAAGTTGTGTCGGCAGCCGGGGTAGAGCATGATCATCTTCTGCTCGTCGCGGGCGTCGGCGACGACGTTGACCATCATCCGCGTCGCCTTGTCCTTCGCCTTCCGCATGATCTCGTCGAGGCCCGCCGCGCGGCGGTCCTTGTCGATGTTGCGGCAGCGGACGTGCGCGCTCTCGTGGTCGATGAGGCCGGCGAGGGTCGCGGCCTGATCGTCGCCGAGGAAGTCGGCCTCGACCGGCAGGCGGATGATGTCGCGGCAGTTGGTGTCGCAGGCCCCGGCCGTGGGAATCACGCGGACGTCGGCGCGGCGGGCGATCACTCTCGCCAGCCGCTCGAAGCGCCCGCTGTCGGCCATTCTGTTCTTCGTCGTGTTCATCCTTCGCTCCTTCCCTACTTCGTGACCGGCAGGCCGACGCGCTGGAGGATTTCCTTCACGTCGTCGCGCGGCTCCGGCAGGTGGACGTTGTCGAGGACGGTGCGCTCGACCGCGACGGCCGGGCTGATGCCCCGCTCGCTGTACAGCTTCATCTTCGTCGCGAGGGTGATGGCGCGGCGGACGCTGAAGCACCAGGGGAGGTCGGCCGTCGTGTGCGAGACCAGGACCTCGTGGACCGCGTCGGCGATCAGCTTCGCGGTGTTCTTCGGCAGGCCGCCCGACTTCTTCTGGAGGATGCGGGTCAAGGTCGCGCGGTCGGGGTAGCTGACGTTGAGGCGCTCGCAGCGGTCGAGGAAGGCGAGGTTGGGGGCGGAGTCCGTGCCGCCGTAGTTCCCCGCGATGTCCGACCCCATGTTGTTGCCCGTGAGGAAGATGCGCGCGTCGGGGTGGAACCAGATCACCTGGGCGGCCGCGGTGTCGTCCTGGTCGTCGGCCTCGATGGTGCACTTGCGGCGGCCGGCGGCGTCGCGCTCAAGGACCTCGTGGAGGGCGATGCGGACGTCGGGGTCGAGGGCGTCGGCCTCGTCGAGGACGATGAAAGCGCCCGCCTCGCCGAAGCGCGGGATGATGCCCTTCTTGATCGCGGTCACGGCCTGCCCCGTCGAGTCGTCCTTCTTCACGATGGTCTTGCCGAAGAGGTAGGAGTAGGACGTCGTCGCGTCGCACTGGATACGGACCATCGGGCGGTTGAGCAGGGCGGCCAGTTCGGCGACCGTCGAGGACTTGCCGCAGCCCGTCGGCCCGACCAGCAGCGCGACCTCGTTGAGGGCGACGTGCTCGGCGAGGCGCACGAGGATGTCGTCGTCGGGCTCCCAGTTCGGGTCGTGCGCCGGGACGTGGTCGCGGAAGCCGTCGAGGGTCGCGTCGTCGCGGATGCCCAACTCCCAGCCGCCGAAGTCGAGGACCGCGCCCGCGGGCGGCGGCGGGGTGGCGGGGGCCGTCGGGGCGGTCGTCGTCGGGCTGGCGGCCTTCGCCGTCGGCAGCGGGGCGGCGCCCTTCTTGCGGCCGCGGTCGATCTGCTTCGAGGCGTACTCGGAGATCGTCAGCGGGGCGACGCCGGTGTCGGGGTCGCGGTGCTTGGCGACGTACTCGTCGACGCTGATGCCGTGCTTCTTCCCGAGGTGGGGGGCGAGCGAGTGGTAGAACCCGCCGCACTCCTTGCACTCGACCTTCTCAAATCCCTTCTTGCAGAACTTCTCTTTCGCGCTCATCGTGTCCTCCGTCCTTCCCGCTTGCCCTAGCGGGTCTCGTTGGTGTCGGCGACGAAGCCGATCACGTTGTCGAAGATCTCCTCGCCCGCGGCGCGGAGCCGGCGGGTCGCGGCGAACTTGGCGTGCTTGACCGCCTTGTCGAAGGCACCCTTGCGGCCGCGCCCGACGTTGTCGCGGTCGACGTCGCGGAGTTCGTCGAAGGCCTCCGCGATCTGGTCGGCGAGGATGCCGTCGACCATCGCGCACTCGGCGTCGGCCTCGGAGAGGTCGTCGTCGTCGAGGACGATCTCGTACTCGTCGACCGCGCGGTCGAAGGCGTTGGAGATCGACTCGACGACCGCGTCGCAGTCCAGGCCGAAGTCGGCGCAGACCATCGCGCCGACGGCGACGACCTTCGACTTCGCGCTGCACAGCTCGCGGTTGATCGCGTCCTTCGCGTCCTTGACCGCTCTCGTCTTGTTCTTCATCAGCTTCGCCATCGTGTCCTCCGTGCCGGCGCTGCCCGCGTCGGCGTGAGAGCGGCGAGTCCGTCCCGCCGCTCGGTTGGTCTCGGTCCGTGCTGTGTGTGTCTCGCTCATGGTCCCCATCTTACGCGCGTGCGATTCTATTTGAACAGCCCTTTTTTCGTCGCGCGGTTTTCATCCGCTGAGTTGTCCAATAATTTCATGGAGATGCAGACCAAAAAAAACTCGCGTCAAATGGTCGTTAGCGGCGCGATGTTGAGAGGGCGCGGACGTTTTCAACGATCGCCATCGGCTCGATGAACAAAGGGCCATGTTGATCGACGGCGCGGAAACCCTTGCACCGCAAAGGCGTGCGCGCCCGCCCCTCCGCGATTTTTCAGGCGACCCTGTCGCGCGCCGCCGCGACGACGATCACGGCCAGGATCGCGACGACGATCGCGGCGAAGATCGCGGCGAAGAGGAGCGCGCCGCCAGCCCGTCGAAGTCGACTCGGCGAAGGATCGCGGCGCGTCCTTCTCGTCCTCTTCGTCTTCGTCCTGGTCAGCGTCGCGGAGGGAGTCGGCGCGGCACGAGAGCGGAGCGGCAGCGGCCCGCGATCGATCCGTGGTCGACCGCTTCGCGGAGCGCGTCGTCGATCTCTTCGCGAGTCGCCGTGTCGGGGTCGAGGCCGGACGGGAGGCGCGCGATCTTCACCGTCGCGATCGATCCTCGCAGGTCGTCGGCGACCTTGATCGCGGACGCCTCCGCTCGCTCGTCGTCGGTGTCGAGCAGGACGACGACGGACGACGTCCGCGCGGAGAGGATCGCGAGTTGACGGTCGGAGAGGTTCTTGCCGAGGATCGCGACGGACGGCACGCCGTACTCGGTCAGGCGGATGGAGTCGAAGGCGCCCTCGACGATCACGACCGTCTCCTCCTTCGGACGGAGCAGCGGCTCGCCGAAGAGAAGGCGGCCCATGTCGACGGGCGGGGAGAGGTACTTGGCGACGGACGGACCCGTGCGGATCGCCCTCGCCTGCCACGCCCGCTCGGTCCCGGTGACGACCGGGATCACGACTCGGTTGCGGCAGCGGCCGGTCTCGCAGTAGCCCAAGCCGTACACCTGGATCAGCCCGCGCGGCACGCCGCGGCGGGAGAGGAAGCGGGGCACCCGCCACCGCGACCCGTCGAAGCACGGGACGAAGCCGTCCGGCAGGTCGGCCTCGACGCGCTCCGCCTCCGTGGCCCCGTCCAGGGTCAGGCCGCCGAGTCGAGCGGCCAGGTCCCCGAGGCTGCCCGCCTCCGGCGCCCGTCGCCGGCCGTCGCGGAGGGAGGCCGCCGCGTCGGACAGCGAGCAGCCGGACAGGGCCGCGACGAGTCGAATGTAGCCGCCGCCCTCCTCGCACCGGTAGCAGTGCCAGAGGCCGTTGTCCACGTTCACCCACAGCTTGTCCTCGGCCCCGCAGAACGGGCAGGACGGAAGGACGGCCTGCGGGCCGTGGTGCCCGGGGCGCGGACCCTTGAAGTCGGTCAGGCCGGCGAGGTGGTCCTCGTAGTCGACGGGCATGGGGTCAGGCCGGCGGCAGGTCGTCGGGGTCGACGGGGCGGGGGCCGTCTATCGGGAGGGGGGCGACGACCAGCCCGAGGGCCGTGTCGCCGTCGACGCGGTCCGCGAGGGCGGCCCACGTCCGCATCTCCTCGACGATCACGTCGTGGTCCAGCGGCTCGCCGGTCTCCGCCCGCCGGTCCTCGACCGCGTGCAGGATGTCGAGGGCCGTCTCCGCCGCCAGCTCCGCGGCGGGGTCCGGCCATCCGGCGCGCAGAAGGATGCGCTCGGCGGTCCTTGTCCGGTGCCGGCGGTCGAGGGCCAGGGCGAAGGCCCGCCCGACCTCGGCGACGGTCGCGCCGGCGGCGGCGAGGTAGTCGAGGATCATCGCTTCGCCCCCTTCCCGTACTTCTTCCGCATCCGTTTCACCCACGACCGCGTCAGGCCGAGGAAGGACATCGCGATTGCGCCCGTCCGCTGGTCGGTCGTCTCGACGCGGTAGACCGAGTCGCGCAGGACGAAGACGTCGCCCTCGCGCAGCTTCGGCCACTCCTCCGCCGGGACCGGGAAGTCGGGGGCCGCGCCGGGCGGGGTCGGGACGAACCCCGGCAGCATGGCCTCGCCGCGGTCGACCGCCTCCAGCCGCTCGCGATACTCCCGCTCCTTCGCGTCCTCCCCGGTCTCGACGGTCGCGCCAGCCTCGGCGGCCTTCGCCTTGACCGCCTCGAGGTCGGTCTTCTTCTCGTCGCCCATCCTGTCCATCCTTTCTAGTCCTCGTCGTCGGCGGCGGACGAGGAGCTGGCGGCCGCGCCGGCTCCGCCGGGGCCGCCCGCCCCGGCCGCGGTCGGCAAGGCCTTCATCTCGCGATAGGTCATCATCTGGTAGTTCGCGGACAGCGGGACCTTGATCCAGCTCATCCCGTCGCGGTACTTGGCGAGGTAGAGGTTGATCACGCCCGCCTTCTCCTCGGCCCTGCTCTGGTTGATCGAGAGCACGGTCGTCGCGATGCGCGCCTTGTCGTATGCCTCGGCCGACGCCTCGGGGGTCGCGACCTTGTATCGCCACTCGCGGCCCGCGTGACAGGTCGTCCAGACCGCGAGGGCGGGGTCCCGCATCGCGAGGGACGCCGCCCACCAGTAGACCTCCGCCGCGTCCACGCGCTTCGACTCGCGGCGGGAGTCGGGCTGGACGTGGTCGAGAGAGTCGAAGATCACGAAGTCGGTCGGGGCGCCGCGGGCGCGCCGCTCGTCGACGATCTCCTCGAGCAGCGAAGGCGTGCACCGCTGGACCTCGACGGAGACGACCTCGATCCTGTCCTTGAACGTCCGCTCCCGCTTCGCGTGGTGCCGGCGCATCAGCCGCTCGTCCCTCGCGTCGAGGTCGCCCTCCTTGCGCCGGGCGTAGGGGACGCGGAGGATGCGCGAGTCGAGGCGGGCGAGGACCTGCTCGGCCGGCATTTCCAGCGAGAAGACGATCCCGCCGAAGCCGCGCAGGACGGCGGCCACCGCGAAGTTCTGCGCGAAGATGCTCTTGCCCTTGCCGGTCGTCGCGAGGATCATCCCCAGCTCGCCGGGCCTGTGCCCGCCGATGATCCTGTCGAGCGAGCGGATGCCGGTCGGGATCACGACGCGCGTCCCCGCCGCCTTCTCCGCCTTGAGCCTGTCGTAACGCTCCTCGAAGCTGCCCCACCAGTCGAGGCGCTTCACCTGCGGTCGGCCGACGCGCTCCGACGCGGCCGCGCGGAACTCGTCCTCCGCCGCGTCGAGGTCGCCGGCCTCCAGCCGCTCGACGATGGCGCGCGTCCTGCCGTGCATCCTCTGGAACCGGACGAAGTCGCGAAGCAGCGCGAGGTCGCCCGACGCCGCGACGGGGTCGGCCTCCGCGATGGAGCGGATGGCCGTCGCGAAACTCGCGCGCCTGTCGGGGTCCTTGACCTCGGCGCGAAGGCGGCGGATGAGCGAGCGGGGCGGGAGGACGTCGCCGTGCTTGCGCCAGTGGTCGGCCGCCTTCCTGAACACCCACCCGTGCGCCTTGCTTGAGAAGTCGTGGTCGGCCGCGACCTCGACGGCCTCGCGCAGGAAGGCCTTGTCCTTGAGGCACCGCGAGAGAATCGTGCGCTCCGCCTCGGGGTCGAGCGCGTCCTTCTTCCTAGCCTTCGCCATCGAGCAGGTCCTCCCACAGCGTCGCCCCGCGGAAGTCGCCGGGCTCGAACTCCACCTTGCGGAACCTGCGCCCCGAGAGGATCGAAATCAGGCTCGCGCCGAGCGACTCCTCCAGACCGCGGTCGTCGATGATGTTTGTGACCGCGACCGTCGGCAGGAGCGCGGACGCCCTGGCCCGGATGAGCGAGTCGAGCGAGGCGGGGGCGAAGGATGATCCTTCGCGGCGGTGCTCCTTGCCCAGCTCGTCGAGGACCATGAAGTCGGCCTCCTCCTTCTCGCGGAGCCAGTCGGCGAAGTCCTCGTCGCGGAAGGCGCGGACTTTCGCGTCCAGCCACTCCGGCGCGGTCGTGTAGAAGACCGACGCGCCGGCGCGCGCCGCCTCCCGCAGCAGCCAGCACGCGGCGAGCGTCTTGCCGACGCCGTTCTCGCCGTAGAAGAGGAAGCCAAGCCCGTGCTCCCGCGCGACGGCGAGGCGGTCGGCGTACTTGCGCAGCAGGTCGGCGACGTGCGCGTTCGGCCCAGCGGCGAACGGGTCGAAGTCGGACGGCTGGCGGAACTCGCGCGGGACGTTGCCGTCGATCAGCGCGACCTCGACGACGAGGCGCGCCCGGCAGTCGCACGGCGTGAGGGCCGGCTCGAGCGTGTCGTCGTCGGTCTCGCCCGTCTCGACGGACCCGAGGCCGCCGCACTTCTCGCACGACCCCTCGATCCTTGCGCGCGCCTTCTCCAGCTCCGCGTCGAGCGCGTCGAGGGAGAGCATCAGGACGCGGCGTGGTCGAGCAGGCGGTCGCCCCACACGCGGACCGCGGCCCAGACCTCGTGCATCATCCGCAGGCGGCCGCCCTCGTTGAAGCCCGGCGTCACGCCGAGGCGGCCCTTGAAGTTGTCGTAGTCGATGGACCCGACGGCCGCGGACACCAGGACGGCCAGGTCGGCCTTTCTAACGATCGCACGCCACGGGTAGTCGTGCGTGCGGTCGAACCACACACCCTTGACCGGCGGCGCGGGGAGCAGGTCGACGAGCGCGTCCATGTCCCGCTTCGCGCGAGAGCGGACGAGCAGCGTCTCGCTGTCGTCGCGATTCTCGACCGTCGAGTAGAATCCGAATTCAGTGAACAGCCACATGCGCTACTCCTTCTCTCCGTGCTCGGCGAGGTACGCGTCGCGCACCGTCTCGCCATCTCCGATGGGTTCGCCGCACCGCGCGGCCGCCCACTCGACGACGGGCAGGCCGAACTCCGCGACCGCGTCCATCATCGACTCCGTAATCATCTCGACCTCGTCGTCGCCCGCGTCCTCGGGGATCAGCCCGCAGGCCGAGGACCGCGCGAGGATCTCCATCCGCATCTCGGCCGACTCGACCGCGCGATCGTCGTAGATCGCCGCGAGGCCGGGGCCGACGGACGGCGCGGTCGGCGACGGCCCGTGCGTCAGCTCCGCCTTGAGGCGCGCGACCTCGGCCACCAGCTCCGCCCTCGTCGGCCGCGGCGAGGAAGGATGCCCGCCATCCTTCGCCGCCTCGACCTCGCCGACGATCTCCGCCAGCTTCTCGCCGGCGTCGGCCACGCGGTTGAACGCCGCCGCGACGTCGGCCAGCCGGTCGATCAGCCGCGGCAGGTCGGCGTCGAAGAACCTGGCCCCGCGCCGCGTCAGGTGGAAGGGGATGTCCCCGCTCATCCCTGCACCGCCATCTCCTTCGCCGCGCCCTCGGTCTCGCGGGTGAACTCGACGAGTGCCTGGTCCAGCTCGCCCGGCCCGTAGACCGCGACGGTCGCGACCGACCCGCTCTTGTCGACGTCGACGACGATGCGCAGCTCGTCGTCGACGATCAAGACGGAGGGCGGCCCGAGGGGCAGCGCCTCGCCCTTCCGCGAGTCCTGCTCGCGCAGCCGTCGCAGCTCCGCGAGGTCGACCGCGATCACGCCTTCGCCCTGCTTGCGCATCAGGATGTCCGCACCGATCTTGACCTTCATCTCCGGTCTCCTTTCCTTGTCGTCCTCGCGTACACTTCGCGGGCGGCCCACTCCGCGAACGGCGTCAGCCTGGGAGAGGCCGCGGGCGGCCTGCCGTCTCGGACCGCGTGCTTCGCGAGCCGCTCGATCCTCGCGAGGTCCTTCTCGTCCAGCGAGTCCACGCCGTCGAGGCCCGCGTCCTCCAGCCGCCGGCGCAGGTCGGGCACGTCGAGCGAGTAGTCGTAGGCCATGCCCGCGTGCCTCGGCGCCCTCGCCTTCGCCCTCGACCTCGCCGCGACCCAGCGGTCGCGGACCTTCGGGGACTTGAGCAGCTCCGGCCCGGCGAGCGCCTTGCCCGTGAACGCGTACTCCTTCGTCGCCCACTCGATGAAGTCGGCCGGCTCGATGCCCTCGACCGCGCACCACGCGGCGACGTCGCGGAAGTCGCGCGTCCGGTCCGACGCGGGCCGGCGGCCGTAGGCCTCGCGCCAAGCGCGGCGATAGGCGGCGTTGAACCGGGTGGCGAGCGCGTCGATCAGCCGGCGGCGTCGCGTCGCGCCCTTCCCCCTCGCCGCCCCGTCGGACAGGACGCGGACCATCTCCTCCCGGTCGCCGAAGACCGGCCGCCGCGGAGCGGCGGCCTGCCCTGCTGATCGGGATCTGTCCTCTTGTCCTTCTGTTCTTGATCTAGTACGCGCGGGACGCGGGCGCTCGTTCGCGCGCGACCCCTCCGCGTCCGGCCTTCGCCTAACGATCCTCCGCGGTTGTCCGCGGTTTCTGTCGCCCTTCGCCATCCCCGTCTCCTCGGCCCCGGCCGGGGCCTGCCCGGCGCGCCGTGTGCAGGAAGTGTCAGAAACCCCACTTGACCCCACGCGATCCTTCGGGATTCTCGGACCCGGCACGCCGTCCGCGTCGAGCGCGTCGAACGCGCGGAGCAGCCTCGCATCGTCGCGCACCTCGACGGTGATCGAGCGGGACGGCCCGCGCCGCGCCGACACGCGCAGCCCCACTTCGCGGAGCCTGGACCTGGCCCGCCTCGCGCGCCGGCCGGCGAGGCCGCACTCCGCCTCGACCTCGGACATCAGCCCGCCGCCGTTGAGTGCGTGCCCGACGGCGACGGCCAGCAGCTCGCCCGCCTCGACGCCGGCCGCGAGCGTCCCCGCCCGCACGAGGACGTCGCGCCACGGGCCGGCGGACCGCGCGATCCTTCTGTACACCCTGCGACCGGTGAAGCGGACGGGGCCGAGGCGCGGCGGGTCGCTCACGGCGTCGCGCCCTTCGAGAAGTCGAGGACGCGGAAGTCGAAGCACCGCTCCGCCTTGTAGGCCGCGAGGCGGTGCCGCGAGTGCGCCGCGAGGACGCGGTTGTGCAGGTCGGCGAAGTCGAAGACGTCGACCCCGTCCTTCTTGCCCTCGTCGGGCGTGAGGTTGCGGAGGCGCTGGACCGTGTTCTTCCTGTCGCGCCCGCCCTCGCAGTTGATCACGGTCTGGATGGCGGGGATGTCGACGCCTTCGCCGAAGACGTTGCCGACCAGGATCGGGCGCTCGCCCGAGACGAACCTCGCGACCGCCTCGTCGCGCGCCGCGCCTGCGGTCCTTCCGTCGACGCGGGCGGCGAGGTGCCCGACCCCCTCGTCGGCGAGCGCGTCCATCAGGGCCTCGAGGTGGTCATGCCGCCGCCCGATGAGCAGGACCTTCCGATCCTTGTCGACGGCGTGGACGCGGGCGATGAGCGCCGCCAGCCGGTTGCGGTGCTCGTGGAGCGCGATGCCGTCGCGCTCCGCCTCGTGCCAGTCGGTGCCCGCGACGACCGGCCCGTGGACCGGCACGACGTGGACCGTCGCCTTGAGCAGGACCCCCCGCTCGGTCAGCGTGCGCGTCGAGACCGTGTAGAGCAGCGGGCCGGTGAGAGCCTGCAACCAGATCGCGCCGCGCTCGCTCGGCCGCTTGGCCTTTAGATAGATGGTCGCGCTCATCCCGAACTTGTAGCGGGCGTCGCTCGACGTCATCACGGACTTCCAGGTCGCGGCGTCCTTGAGGTGGTGGCACTCGTCGGCGAAGACGGCGTCGACCGACTTGAGCAGGCGCCGCACCTCCTTCGTCTTGCGCCGGGCGTGCAGGGTCGGGACCGACGCGACGGTCACGTCGGCCGGCTCGAAGAGGCCGTCGCCCACGACGCCGACGCGGTCGTCGCCGAAGAGGCGGCGGTAGAGCGCGGCGGTCTGCTTGAGCAGTCGCTCGCGGTGGACCAGGAAGATCGACCGCACGCCGAGGCGTCGGATGGTCTTCCCGATCACGACGGTCTTGCCGCTGCGCACGGCCGCCTTGAGCATCCCGCGGCCGGGCAGGACGCGCGAGTCGTCGGTCAGCGCGGCGACCGCGTCCTCCTGGTAGTCGCGCTCCTCCATCGTGTCGTCCAACCACGGCAGCGGCGCGTCGAGGACGCGGTCGGCCGGGCGCCGCTCGTCGACGATCTCGACGGCCTGCCCGCGGTTGCGGAGCAGGCGGGCCGCGACCGGCACGAGGCCGGTGTAGAGGCGCAGCCCGTAGCGCGCGGAGTAGCGGAGCAGGTGGATCTTCCCGTCCCACTGGCGGTTGCGGAAGGACGGGGAGAACTCGCTCCCCTTCACGCGGTAGGACGTCCTCGCGTCGAGCGCCCGCATCGTGTCGCGGTCCGCCCCCTCGATCACGGTCTTGACGTCGCCCACCCTGAACACGATCACGCGGCACCTCCTCTCGCGGGTACGGTTCGCGGCGCGCGGGGCGAGAGGCCGGTCAGCCTGCTCGAGCGCGTCTTCAGGCCGGCCAGGGCGGGCGAAGGATGCGAAAGGATGCGGGGGACCGGGCCGTCAGTCCAGCGCGCCGGCGACCTCGGCGAAGGCGAGGCCCGCCCCGATGGTCAGGCCGACCCCGAGCGCGAAGCCGATCCACCGGTTGGTCGAGGGCTCCTCCCACCATTGCAGGCGCGCGGCCTCGGCCGTCCTGGTCAGCCCCTCGAAGGCCTCGGCCTGGAGATCCGCCGCCAGCTTCGCGAGGACCCCGACCTGTCCCTTGAGCGTGTCCCTCTGGTCGGCCGTCTCCTCGCGGTTGATCAGCCACGCCTCGGACACGAGGACCCCGTCGAAGGGGGCGGGGTCGCCCTTGAGCAGGGGCACGTTGTCGGGGGCCGACCTCGGGACGGGCCGCGGGTCGGGGGCGGCCTGGAACTGCGGCAGGTCGTCCAGCCGGAGGCGCAGGCCCGGCCCGTCGGGGGCGGGCCGCTCCGGGGTCCCGGCGCAGCCCGCGAGGACCAGGGCGGCGAGGACGGCCGAGCAGGCGGCCGATCGTGGGGGCAGGGCGGCCCAGGACCGCCCAGGACCGCCGCGGAGGGGTCGGCGCGGCCTCGCGCCCGCGTTCCGGGCCTCGTCCTTCCTGGGGCCTCTCGTCGCGCCGGCGCGGCCGGGGCCTTGACGCGGTGCGGCACCCGTCACGGCCGCCCCTCCTTCGCGCGGTTGGACAGCTCCGCGAGGCGGCGCAATCGCTCCGCCCTGTCGGGCTCCGCCTTGATCTCGGCGATGACCTCGGCGCGGGCGGCGGCCTCGGCCTCCAGGCGGACGATCTCGGTCCGCGCGTCCGCGACGAGGTCCTCCATCCTGCGCTTGCTCCTGCCGGCCTCGAGGTCGGTCCGGCCGCCCGGCCCTCCTCCTCGAGATCCACGGGGCCGCGGGCGAAGGATGCGAAGGACGACCGCGACGGCGAGCAGGACCAGGGCGAGGACCAGCCACACCCTCCATCCCCACGCCTTGACGCGCGGCCCCCACTTCAGGAGCAGCGCCCTCACTTCTTCACGAGGCGGCGCAGCGCGGCGTCGAGCGACCGCGCCTTCTTGTCGCCGAGGATCAGCTTCGCGAGGACGACGTGGAACAGGACCGAGAGGCCGCCGCACCAGAGGCCGAGCGGAACCCTCGCGCCGATGCTGTCGCCGGGCACGGCGTCCGGCACGAGGATGGCGATGGCGGCGCACAGGACGAAGGGCGCGAGGACCAGCAGCCGGTTGACGACGGGGTGGTCCTTGAGCTCATCGCCGAGCGCGACCGCGACCAGCTTCATCAGGAACCAGACCCCGCCGGCGAGCGCGAGGATCGGTCCGCTAAACAGGTAGCCGAAGGCGGCGCCGATGTCGAAGGTGGCGGGGTCCATGTCTTCCTCCTCCCGGCCCGCGGCCGGTCTGTCCTACTCGTCCTTGAGCGGGTCGCCCTGGCCGTCGTCCGGCGGGCTGGCGGCGTCTTCCGCGTCCAGCTCCAGCAGCCGCTCGACGATGAGCGACTCGACGGCGAGGACCGCGCCGCGCGCCTCGGTCTCGCGGCCCTTGGTCTGCTCGGCCATGATGCGCGCCCGCTCGGCGCCCGCGGATTTCTGCCCGAAGTCCTGCGCCTTCGTGAACCAGCCGCGGACCAGCAGCTTGAGGGCGGGGTCCGCGCCGCCGCCCCTCTTGATCGTGTCCGCGACGCGGCGGTCGAGTGCGGGGTTGCCGCTCGACCCGACCGGCTCGAAGGGGATGGCCGGTCCCTGCGCCGCGACCTTTGCCGTGCTCTGGCCGTCCTGCGGCCGGTCCTTCCGTCGATCCTTCTTCTCTTGCTTCGCCATGTCTTGCCTCCTCCAGCACCGCGCTCCGGCGGCCTGTGTTAGTGGGCGACGATCGTGTCGTACTTCAGCTCGACCCAGACCGCGCCGCCCTCGAGGAAGTCCCCGAGGGTCGCCTGATCCGCGTGCAGCTCGATGGCGTAGGAGTAGGCGTCGCGGTCGACGGGCAGGCGGATGTAGAAGTTGCTTCCGCCGCCCGGCCTGGACAGGGACTTCCAGCCGATCGTGCTGCCGAAGCCCTGCCCGCTCCCGTTCGCCGCGACGACCTCCCGCGACGGCGTGCCGCTGCCGCCACTCTCCCACCGGACGAGACGCGCCTCGAGCGTCGAGCCGGTCGAGGTGACGAGGCGGCCGCGCACCTTGATCTGGTGGATGTAGGCGCCGTGCATCAGGTCGAGCGGCATGTAGGCGTAGGCCTCGTTGACGGCGTCGCACTTGCCGATGCCGCTCTCGCTCGTGCCGCCGACCCAGGCGTTGTACCAGAGGGACGTGCCGGCCGCGGTCTGGTGCAGGTCCCATGCCGTCGGCGGCGGGGAGAAGTGGGCGGTCTTGCCCGCGGTGATCGGCGTCGTCGATCCCGAGTCGGCCGCGTTCTGCAGCGCCATCCCGTGACGGTAGTTCTCGGTCGCGACGTTCAGCCACAGGCGCGCGTCCGACGCGGAGTAGGTGTAGTCGCCGCAGCTCCGCAGCGCGGTCGCGGTCGCGGCGTATGGGACGACGTCGTATACCTGCCGCCCGCGCAGCTCGATGAAGTCGGTGTCGTCGGTGCCGAGGATGCTCGCGCCGGCGACGTCGAGGTCGCGGTTGATGTCGCAGTCGCGCGTGATCCACGCGTCCTGGTCGACGTAGAGGTCGCGGTCGATGTCGACGTCGCGGTAGAACTGCGCGTCCCACGCGTAGACCTTCTTCCACCGCCAGGACGCGTTGCCGACGTCCGTGCCGGTCGTGCCGTTCGAGTCGACGTTCGGGAAGCAGTCCGTCCCGAATCCGGTGTTGAGCCAGATTTTCTCGATGTAGAGATCGTCCCACCTCTGCGACGCGAGGGGGAAGCCCAGGTCGAAGCCCGCCGCGCCGGGACGGAGCGCGGAGTTGATGACGCCCGTGATCTCGACGTCGCGGAAGTAGCAGTCCCAGCGGAGCGACGAGGTGCCGAGGTCGCGGCCGTTCGTGTCGGGCGTGAGACCCGTGCAGGACAGGGCGCGAAGCACGTTGATGTAGGCGTCCCACTCCGCGCCGACCTCGCCGATCGTGACCGTCCCGTCCCACGGGATGATGGACGCGAAGAAGACGTTGACGTCCGGCGAGAGCGCGACCGCCAGCTCCGAGAACGTGACCCACGGCCAGGTCCCGCCCTCTTCCGGTCGGCCGATGTAGCACCATCCGCCGCCCGACTCTTCGCCCGTGAAGAGGAGGAGGTCGTCGTGCTCCGCGGTGACGCCGACGCCGGCGAGGCCGGTGAATCGCTCATTGGGGCCGGTGATGCCGGCGACGTCGGCCGGCAGCTCGTCGGTCGAGGCGAAGGCCATTGCCGCGACCGTGCCGGAGGCGCGCGCCTCGGAGAGGGCGGCGCCGCGGACGGCGTCATAGTACTGGTAGCCCCACCCATAGTACTCGTTGCCGCCCAGGTCCATCGGCCGGTCGAAGACCGCGTGCCCGACGGCGGCGACGTTGTTGTACGGGGAGCAGACACCCTGGAGGACCTCGAGGACGTCGCCGTCCGCCTTCTGCATCGAGAACCAGCGGGCGATGAAGAAGGATACCTCGCCGGCCTGCGTCCCGCTCCAGCCGGAGACCGAGTCGCCGTCGAGGTGCTCGATGGAGATCGTGTCCGCGTCGACGACCTCCGCGAGGTAGTACCCGTCGCGGTCGGTCGTGTTGGACAGGCGCGCGATGAGGACGCCGTCCTGGTCGAGCTGCGTGATGATGTCCTTCGTGGTCAGGTCCGGCACGGAGTCCGTGATGTCGACGTTGCCGGTGTCCAGCACGTTGCAGTTCATCCCGCCCGGGTAGTTGCCGCCGTCGATCCACGGGACGAGGATCATCTTGTCGCGGAAGTAGTCCGCGTCGAGGCCCATCTCGAGCAGCTCCGCACCGACCTTCGAGCCCTGCCCGGTCGTGGCCTGCGTCAGCTCCGTGATGTTGACGAAGGGGGTGTCCAGCCACTCCGCGAGGCTGTCGTCCTCGGCCGCCGCGTACCGCTGGCCGCCGTAGGTCCAGAGGCGGGCGATGTCGCTGCCGGAGTTGTAAAAGGCCATCGCGAAGTTGTCGTCGTCCGCGGCGGAGAGCGCGGACAGGGTGATGCGCGCGTTGGGCTTGCCGAGCACGGACCCGCCCTCGGTGAGATCGCGGTTCCGCATCGTGTTGAAGGTCATGCCCGAGTGGCGCCCGTCGTCGGCACCGCCGGTTAGCGTGTGCTCCTGCTGGAAGGCGGACGTAATCGTGGCCGGCGAGAAGCCGAGGTTGATCTGTCCCGAGGTGTCGAAGGCGGCTGGCACCGCGCCGCCGCCCGTGTCGTTGCCCGTGATCTTGCAGATCCAGATCGCGTCGCCGCCGCTGCCGGGATCGGCCTTCGACACGGTGACGGTCGGGACGAAGACGCGGTATTGCGCCGCGGCGAGCGCGCCCGTCGCGCCGAGGTAGTCGGCGGTTTCGACGTAGTTCACGGAGCCGCCCGCGTCCCACTGGACGGTCAGCTCTTGGAACGCGACCGCGGGGTCGAGGCTCTTGGGGTCCGACCAGAGGTAGACCCAGACCGTGCGCCCGGCCTGCGTGAAGTAGGGCGCGCTCCCCGCGCCGCCGGTCAGCGCGCCGTCGATCTCCAGTCGGACGCTGCCGCCGAGGTCGCTGACGGCGTCGGGCTGGTCGACGTTGCCGATCTGCTCGAGGAGCACAGAGTAGTGCGCGTTGCCGAGGGCGGGGTCTCCCTCGATGGCGGTGGCCGATGCGAAGTCGGGCGTGAAGGCCGCGCCCATCGCGACCCAGTAGTCCACGCCGTTCGCGTTCTCGAACGGGATCTGGTCGCCGCCCGCGTATTCGACCTTGCCGTGGTGCGGCCGGTCGTCCGCGAAGGAGTAGTCGTCGACCTTGCCCGTCGTCGCGCCGACGTAGAAGTTGTTGTTGACGCTCGCGCCCGGCACCGCGCCGGACAGGATGCCCGAGGTCGGATAGAGCGAGGCGTAGACGTCGACGGTCTGATTGTAGAGGTAGAGGAGCCAGGCGTCGTTGGCCTGCTCGTAGGGCGTCACCTTCCCGGGGAAGATGTTGATCCTCTTGTCGCCGGTCGCCATCCTTCAGATCCTCCAGCCTACACGTCGACGACGATCTCGCTCGTCGCCTCGTTCCCGAAGTCGTCAAAGGCGCGGACCACGTCGCGGCCCGTCGAGCCGCCCGCGATGTAGAGCGCCTGCGTGTCGGACAGCGGCGTGATGGTGCCGCCCGATTCGTTGGTCACGAAGTCGAAGAAGAACTCCCCGCCCGCCCCGGCCGCGGTGAACTCGACGGTCCCGCTCGGGTTGACGCCGGCATGGCTGGGATCGAGGCGCAGCCGCGGCCCGGCGAGAAGGATCTCGGGCGGCTGCGGCAGGACCTCGAAGACGGAGGCGATCGTCTTGTGCGTCGTCGACGAGTCATGCCCGATCCCGGCCGTGCCGCTGACGGGGCGGTCGCCCGCCGTATCCACGGCGTTGAGGACCTGCGTGCCGTCGAGCGCGATCTTCAGGCGCGTCCCGGTCGCGACCTCGATGCAGTGGACGGCGACGTGGTGGTCGTAGTCCGGGATCAGCGGGAAGGCGCCCGCGCCGATCAGCCCGCTCGCGAGGCTGAAGAGCGCCCATCCCTGCCAGTTGCCGGACCCTCCCCACGGCGGCGACGACCCGGCCGGGTCGGGGTAGGCGTAGAGCCGCAGAACGTAGAGCGACGATCCCGACTCCGCGCGGAAGAAGATGGCCGAGTAGGACGCCTCGGACGCGAGCGGCTCGGGGTCCTCCTGCCGAATGTGCGTCGTGACGAGGAAGTCGTCCCACGGCAATGTGGAGAAGTCGGCGATCAATCCGCCCTGGCCGCCCGGCCCGATCTCGAGTCGTCGATCCTCGACCGCGATGCCGGCCGTCGTGCCGGGGATCTCGTCCCACATCCCCAGCTCCGGGTCGGACCAGTCCTCGATGAAGAGGGCGAGCGCGATCACGACGCGCAAGTCGAGCGGACGGATGACTCCCGCCAGCTCGCGGAGCAGCGTGCGGTCGAGTCCCTCGTCGACGAGGTGCAAGTGGACCGAGTCGATGGACCCGAGGCCGGGCGCGTAGGAAGGATGCCAGAGGGCCGCGCCGCCGTAGGACACGCCGAAGGTCCACGGCAGGACCGGCAGGAAGTTGTGCGCGTCGCGATAGAGGAAGGGGCGGCCGGTGAAGAAGCGGGCGACGATGGCGAGGGCCGCCTCGGTCCCCTGCCGCTTCCACATCGGCGCGGCCGCGAGGAGCAGGCGGCGGCGGTCGTCGTTGCCGAGCGCGTTCCAGATCGCGGGCAGGTCGCCCATCGCGACGAGCGGGAAGACGTGCTCAAGGATCTCGGACGGCATGGTCGCGACGTCGGACAGCGTGCGCAGCCGCTCGATGCGCTCGGCGATGGTTCCCCACGCCTCGTCGACCCCGCCGAGCAGGCGAAGGAGGATCTCCTCCAGCTCGTCGCCCCGCCGCGTCGAGAGCGGGAGGAACGTGTAGGAGTCGCGCTCGAAGGAGGACTCGCCGCTCATCCTTCCATCCTCCTACGGCTCGACGACCGTGATGGTGAGGTCTGCGTCCTCCGCCCACGGCAGCTCGTCGCCGTCGAGGTAGACGTCGGTCGCCGGCGCGACGAGGACGACGTCGTCGACGAGGTCGGGCGCGACCTCGTCGATGGTCGCGATGATCTTGGAGCGCGGGACCTTCTCCCCGTTCGTCCAGCGCCAGGTCACACCGTCGGCGTGGACCGCGAGCGGGGAGAGGAAGTTGAGCAGGGCGGTCTTGATCTGCGCGGCCGTCACGCCGCGCGCCGTGACCGTCGCCTCGACGGTGATGGTCCGCCGCGCGTAGTTGCGCAGCGTCGCGAGGTGGTTCATCAGGATGCGCGCCTCGTATCCGAGATCCTCGTCGCCGTTGAAATAGGCGGCGATGTCCTCGAGCTGCGCGGCCGAGAGCTGCGCGCCGCCGTTGCCGACGACATGGATGCCGACGGTGCGCGGCCCGAACTCCTCCTCGATGGCGAAGGCACGCGCGACCGGCGATGCGCCGGCCGCGTCGGTGTAGGACTTCGCGACCGTCGGGACGTCGAGCAGCGTCGTCGCCCGGCCGAGCGAGCGGAATTCCGCCGGCCCCTCGATTTTCAGTTTCGCGAGGTCCTCGTCCGTTGAGCCTTCGGCCGCGGCCCAGCCCGTCGCCTCGAAGGGGTTGAAGATGTCGGACAGGTACGCGGTGCCGGAGCGGTTGACCGTGATCGTCCGCACGCCGACGTTTCCGTCGAGCGCCGCGTCGACACGATAGTAGGCGTTGATCACGGCTGGCGACGGAGTGAACGGCGGGATGCGCCCGTTCGTCCCGTCGCCGAAGGTGATGATGATCGCGTCGGCCTCGCCGCGCTCCAGCGTGAAGTGCCTGTCGAGCGACGACGAGTTAAGGAAGTTCTCGACCTCGACCCACGCCGTGCCGTCGACCGTGATCTCGATCGTCCCGTCGATATATCCCGTCCGCCCGAGGGTGAATGTCTGCGAGGCCTCGCCGCTGCTGTAGCCGAGCGGCTCCTCGCTGACGCGCTGCCCCTGCGTCACCCGCATCTGGACGAAGGTCTCCGCCTCCGCGAGGTCGAAGAGGTTGAGAACGGGCGAGGTCTCGGACCCCCCGACGCCCACGACACGGAAGCGCACCCAGTAGGCCTCGATCCCGTTGACGGTCGTCTTCGCCCAGGTCCGCGGCATGATGCGGTCCGGCGTCTGCGGAAGGTTGAACGAGATCAGGTTCTCGCCGTCGTCGAGGAAGCCCGCCGTGTCGTCGTCGATCTCGAGGATGTTCCACAGCGTCCCGACCGTGTAGTCGTCGATGCTGCCGGAAGGATCGACCTGGCCGAGCAGGCTAGTCGTCTCGACGTAGTTCCGCAGCTCGATGCCGTCCCACTGAACGGCGAGATCCTCATAGGCGCCGGTCCTGTCGTACTGGACGCGGACCTCCGCGCCGACCGCGGGCTGCGAGTTGAAGAGGGTGTCCAGCCACAGCTTGATCGTCGAGCCGGGCAGGACGACGCCGTCGGGCTTCTCGTCGGCATAGTCGCCGTTGTAGTACTCCCAGATCCCGAGGTAGTCCGATCCCGCCGTCGTCACGATGAGGTGGAGCGCGTTGAAGAGTAGCGAGTCATGCCCGAAGTAGACGGCGTCGTTCTCGGACGGCGTCGCCCACGGCGTCCAGTCGTTGCCGGCCTGCGCGTCGGCCGTGTCGTCGGTGAAGACCGTGTCGTCCTCGGAGAGGGCGGCGCTGATGCGGTCGTTGCGGCTCATCGTGATCGCGGCCGTCGAGACGTACTCGAAGACGCGGCCGGGGCCGCCCTCGATGGGCTCGGTCGAGAACTGGGCGTAGGGCGGGACGATGTCGACGTCGCCAGTGAAGACGCGGCTGATCTTCGCGAGCAGCTCCGCGGTCGATGGGGTCGCCCCAGCCGGTTCGACGCCGATCAGCTTGAGGTGTTGTCGCACCGACTCGAGCAGGCGCGCCGTCCCGAAGATGGACTCGTTGGCCGCGGCGTCGAGGTTCACGTTGTTGAGGTGGCCGACGAGCGCGAAGGCCTTGAGTAGCTGGACCGCGACCTCGTAGTCGTTGTCCGAGGTGACGTCCGGCAGGTTGACGCGCGCCCAGGCCCGGAGGCTCGCGAGGATCTCCGGGTAGTAGAACGCGGCGAAGTTGAAGTCGGGGACCGTGACGGACATCGCGTCTCCCTCCTAGAGCGGGCGCAGCCGCCGGGTCTTGAGGCCCGGCTCCTGCGTCTGGAGGTTGATGTAGCGGACCTGGAGCGTGGCCTCGCCCTCGACCTCGCCAGTCTCGAACTTGATCGACTCGTCCGACGCGAGGCGGGCGAACCCGATCCTCTCCAGATACAGGAAGGCGCGGCGGATGTCGGCGATGGCGCGCATCTTCAGCGCGGGGTCGTTGATGGCGAAGACGATGTCCTCGGGGAGAGGCAGCGCGTCGAAGGGGTTGTCCGAGTAGTTGGGCGAGCAGGCGCGGAGCACGACCTCGTCGATGTAGGCCTCGGCGTCCGCGAGCGTGATGCCGCCTCGGGCGTTGGCCCGGACGGGCAGGCTGATCCCCTTCGGCCGCGCCATCCTACCGATCCTCCTCCGCGTCGCTCTCGCCCTGGCCGCCGGCCTCGAGGTCGGGCGGCGGCGCCGGCGCTGCCCGCTGGACGAGCGCGTCGAGCGAGGTCGGGATCGCGATCTGCTTGGCGGCCTTCACGACCGGCTTGCCGGCCTCGAC
>Ga0272441_10004726_pt1 | contig 24308 bp, 22 predicted proteins | sample SSMProp6N_FD_193582 | JGI IMG/M metagenome (GOLD analysis project Ga0272441, IMG submission 193582) | Marine sediment archaeal communities from Little Sippewissett salt marsh, Falmouth, MA, United States - SSM-Prop-6N | ecosystem: Environmental > Aquatic > Marine > Wetlands > Sediment ...
CCTCCTCAACGATTTTTTTTCGTGAAAAAACCGTTACTTCGGTCGCATCTTCGTTGAAGCGAACGACCGCGTTGTCCATTGATCCGTACTTGTTTTTATATGCAGCCAGAAGCGATTCTTCTATGGTTTTTCGAACCAGATCTTCAGAAATTCCTCTTTCCTGAATCAACTGTTTAATCGCATCCCCCATCTTGGAAGCCATCTTTTTTCCGCCCCTCCTCAAGAATCCAGTTTCGCTTTGCGGATTTCCGCCGTCTTTATCTTCCTGGTTTCACCGTCTATATTCAATGTAATCTCCCCCTGCTCCGCCTTTTCGATCTTTGCCCGCACCCACTCCGTTCCGCCCTCGAAAATTACCCGCACGTTTTGTCCGCAGAATATCGAATATTCGCGTTCGTTCTTGAAAACCCTGTCGAGCCCCGGAGAGCTCACCTGCAATTGCAGATCCTCCATGCCGTCGAGCAATTCCAACCGGGGATACAGGTTTTTGGAGATTGCCGCACAATCGTTCACCCCTACTCCTTCGCGGCGATAGACGATCAGGATGATATGATTCTGCCTCTTGCTGCGATTATGCCGCAGCTCCACTATAGAAAATCCCATTCCGGATACTATCGGCTCGGCCTCGCCGTACAGCTGATCGTCGGCCTCACTGTTCATCTCACTCAATCCTAAAAAAAAAGAGCCGTTGTAACGACCCTTACGTTTAAGCGTATGCTGTATGTTGTTAAGGTTACATAAAAAATAACAAACCCTCGTGTGATTGTCAACGGCCGAGATTGCGTATGGTTCTGTTGCTATCGTTCCTTCGGGGCGAGGTACTCACACCTCCATGGCCAGAGTGAGCACTCGCACTTCCCGCACCCCGGCCAGTTGAAGCACGCGCGCGCATTCGTCGACCGTAGCACCCGAGGTGAAGATATCGTCCAGCAGCACGATGCGATCGGGAAGGCCGCCTTCTTTTCGATACGCTTTCCTCAGGCAAATCGTACCGCGTATGTTTTTCAGTCGCTCCTCATAGCCGAGCCCCTTCTGTGGACCGCTTCTACCGCGTGTCAGCGCCGTGAGCATCATCAAGCCCCCGATACGGTGCAGCTGCCGGGCAACTTCGAGCATCGGATCCCAACCCCTTCGCCGCACCGATCCCGGGGTTCCTGGCACGGGAATGACGGGTACGCCGGGATAGCGCTTTTCCAGCTCCGGGAGCAGCAGTCTGGCGATCAAATAGGCCAGGGATCTTCGGTTGGAAAATTTGAACTGGCTGATGATGCGACGGATCGTGCCTCTGTACTCGTACAGCGAGTAGTTGGAAGCGAAGGAAAAGATGTGCCGGGAGCAGCGGGTGCACAGCCGGATTTCCGAAATCAAGGGGATACTGCATACCGCACACAGCCTCTCCGCCCGAGTCGTTGAAAGCGTATTTCGACAGCTTTCACAGATGGGAAAGCGCAGATTTGCTCGAAACAGAAGCGGGTCTCCGCAGCACAGGCATCGACGTGGGTAGATGATCTCTGCTACCGTTCGTGCCAGCCGCTCCGGCATGCGAATGCGGGGGGCGATCATACGCGGCCTCCGAGCTCATTATAGCCGTCTATTTCATGATTTGACAGGAACCGAATCCTGGTTTACTATCCTCTACATAACTCTTCATGGGAGGGGAGCTATGAAAATCGTTCCGAATGACACGCCTTCAGGACAGGTCTCTCGCAATCGTTTGAATGACGCCTCTACTACGCGCACGGCCGTGCACAACCGATCCGCTTCCGAGGAGGCAACCGTAGGTCAGCCGGTTCCGGAAATACGCAAACAGCTTCTCGTGGTTCAACGATCCCTCGGGCGCTACCAGAGCATGCTCGGAGGCCTGGAGGGATTCAAAGTTCTGCTGCAATCCGATGCCAGGACGGCGGGTGAGTATATCGGCCATGTGGTTTATCGCGGAGAAGCCGTGCTGAAGCCGTACGGCGCCCGTTTGGACAGGATTCTACAGAACAAGGACAGCGAATCTCTGCAGCGGATGATTGCGAACACGAGGAGCGAAATTCACGGTCTGGCCGCCGAGCTGAGCAGATTGGAGACGGTCGAACAGAACAGCCGCAGCCTGGTATCCGGCGACGCTTCGATCTTCGAAATAGTAGGCGGTATTCGCAGTTCGGGTGAAGCGCTTTTGAGTCTCGAAGGTAAGAACGTTCTGGATCTGCTGGACTGAAACGCGGGTATCAGAATCCACGCCGGCATCCAGGTCCGCTCACCTACGCCTGTTCGTCCCTTCCTGACAACTGTCTCTGCCATTCGGCCAGGCGATTCAGCGCTTCCAGGGGTGTGATTCGCGTAAGGTCGAGCGACCGGATTTCGTCGTGGATCATCTGCTCGGGGGCAAACAGCAACGGTTGTTCCGTTTTTGTGTCCACGCTCGCCCCTCGGGGAGTCGCATTTTCCTTGAGCTCGCTCAGAAGTTGTCCGGCTCGACGAACCACCGCCGCCGGCACACCGGCCAGGTGGGCGACATGTATTCCGTATGAGTTGTCCGTGGGCCCCTCGCGTACCTGCTTTAGAAAAACGATCTCCCCTTCCTGCTCCAGCACGGCCATGGACAGGTTTTTCAGCCGCGGATGCCGCACTGCGGTAAGCTCGTGATAGTGAGTGGCAAACAACGTAAAGGCGCCAAGCTGCTCCAGTATGTATTCGGTGACCGCCCAGGCGATAGCCAGTCCGTCCTTTGTACCCGTCCCCCGCCCCACCTCGTCCATGATAATCAGGCTCTGCTGCGTTGCCGAACGCAGGATATTGGCGGTTTCGCTCATCTCCACCAAAAAGGTCGACTCGCCCCGGGCAAGATTATCCGTTGCGCCGACGCGACAGTAAATGCTGTCCACCACTCCGATGCGCGCCTCCGTGGCGGGCACGAAGGATCCTATCTGAGCCATAAGCACGATTAGGGCATTCTGGCGCAGGAATGTCGATTTCCCGGCCATGTTGGGACCGGTTAGCAGGACGAAGCTCTTGGCTCCGCTGTGCAACTCGAGGTCATTGGGAATGAATCCGCCCCCCGGCAGATTGGCTTCCACAACCGGATGGCGGCCCTCGCGAATACGCAGGACTCGTTCTTCGGTCACCTGCGGCCTTCCGTAGGCATAGAGGGTCGCTGCGAAGGAGAATGACAGCAATACATCGAGCTCCGAGATAATTTCGGAAACCGCGAGCACAAAATCCAACCGCTGGCGCGCAGCGGCCCGCACCTCGAGGAAGCGGTCGCGCTCCAGCTCCACTATACGCTCCGAGGCGTTGTGGATCTCGCTTTCCATATCGGCAAGCTCTTCGGTGGAAAACCGCTCGCTGCCCACCAGGGTTTGGCGCCTGATGAAGTAGGAGGGAACGGATTTCAGGTTGGACTTGCTTACTTCCAGGAAATACCCAATGATTTTGTTGTACTTGAGCTTGAGATTTGTGATCCCGGTTTCGCTTCGCTGCCGCTCGAGGTAGCGTTTGAGGATCTTGCGTGCGTTCTCCTTCACGTCCCGCAGTCGATCCACCTCCTCGTCGAATCCGGGCTTGATGAGATTGCCCTCGTTGATTTGAATCGCCGGTTCCTCCAAAATCGCCGTTTCCAGCAGCTGTACGAGTGGTTGCAGAGAGCTGCAATTTGCGCTCAGGGGGTGAAAGTGTGTATCCACCTCCGAGTGGCTTTCGAGCAGCCCGGCGATTTCTTCGGCCGTAGTCAGGGAACTTTTCAGGGCCAGCATATCCTTCGCATGCGCCTTTTCCAGGGCGATCCGCGAGCTCAAACGTTCCAGGTCGAACATCCGCCCAAGATGTTCCCTGATTTTCGCAAGCAGGATCTGATTTTTGTGAAAAAACGCCACCAGATTTAAGCGTCGATCGATCTCCAGGATATCCTTCAGTGGTTTGAGCAGCCAGCGCCTGAGTCTCCTGGCGCCGATGGCGCTGCGGGTCTGATCAAGCACCTCCAGCAGAGTGTAGCGCTTGCTTCGGTCGTTAAGATTTTGTATGATCTCCAGGTTCCTGAGGGTGGATTCATCCAGACTCACAAAGCTGGAATCGGTGTACACCTGAAGGTTCCGAATGTGCGGGAGGACACCCCGGGCCGTGTCGCCCAGGTAGGAAAGCAGGGCGCCGGAAGTGAGAATCTCGGGAGAATCATCCTGCAGGCCCAATCCTCTTAGACTGGTTACGTGGAACTGATCCTTCAATATACGGCGATTGCTCTGCAAATCGAAGCTCCAATCCGGCAGGCGATTGATTACCACATTTTCATGTTCACGCAGCAGGTTGTCGAGCTGACGGTCCTCCGCCACGAGCGTTTCCTGGACCAACAGCTCGCGCGGGGAAAGACTGAGCAGTTCTTTCTTGAAACGCTCGTAACGGATCGCATAGGGAAAATGACTGGCGGCGAAATCGGCGGTGGACAGGTCGATATAGGCGATCGAAACCGTTTCACCGCAACGGGCCAGACATACCAGATAATTATTAGCCGTGGCTTCGAGCATATTTTCATCCACCACGGTGCCCGGCGTAATCACCTCCACCACCTCCCGGTTGGCCAGTCCGGTTTTCGGTATGTGGGTCTGCTCGCAAATGGCGATCTTCTTTCCCGCCTTCAGGAGTCTGGAAATATAACCTTGCGAGGCATGATAGGGAATGCCGCACATAGGCACGCCGTTGCGCTTGGTGAGGGTTAAATCCAGCAAATGGGAAGCTTCGGAAGCATCCTGCTCGAACATCTCGTAAAAATCACCCAATCGGAAGAACAGGATCGTATCCCGGTGCTTGTTTTTGATATCGCGGTACTGCCGCATCATGGGGGTTGTCGGAGGCATACGAGTCGATTATATTTGAAGAAGATACGGGTTACAATATATACCGGAGAATCGAGATATGGATGTAGAAGGCGTCAACGGAAGCTATATACCGACTCAGCCTCAGCAACCTCCTCCGCCGGCGAATCAGCCGCCGGTTACTCAACCGGCCTCCACGCCGGAACCACCCCCGCCCCCACCTGAGGTGGAAAATCTCGAACGGAGTGTAGACATCTTCGTGTGAGGTCCGGGCGGGTTGTCCACGGCGGGTACGCGGTTGGCCACTTCCGGCGGCACCGGCCGCAAGTGCGCCTTTTGGATTTCCTTACCTTTTGCGTATTTCCGAAAGATAGTCTTCCAGAATATAGGAAGCGGCAATACTGTCGATCTTCGCCAGGGCTCGCCGTCTATCCAGCCCGCATCGTCTCAGGCTTTCTTCCGCGTCTTTGCTCGTGTAGCGCTCATCCCAGAGTACAGTGTCTATGCCCTTGTGGGTCAGCTTGGCGGCAAAGGCCCGGGATCGGCGGCTGCCGTCGCTCTCCGCGTTGTTTTCATGCAGCGGAAGCCCGATCACCACGGTTTCCACGGCGTTTTCCTCCACTACGGCCAGGATATCGCTGATAAGCTGTTTGTCCGAACGGTAGTGCAGCGTCTTGTACGGGGAGGCGATCATTCGCAACGGATCGGTCATGGCAAGTCCTATCCGCCTGTTGCCCAAATCTACGGCCAGGATTCGACTCATGCTACTGTCCGTTGTAACTCTGCCCGGCCCGCCGCATCAGCTCCTGAATCACCATTTCGGTTATATCCACCTCTTTGGTGTAGAAGAAAAAGAACTGCGAAAATTGGCCGCTGGAATTGAGAACCAGTGAGAAACCCTCGCTCTCGGACACGTACTCGATCGCCTGCAACAATTCATCGAGGAACTCGTCTGATTTGTACAGGTTTTCCGAACGCTTGCGGATCTGGTCCATCTTGATTCGCCGGTAATCGTCCCTGTACTGTTGTTTCTGAAAAATTTCTCTGTCCAGCCTCAATGCGGCCTCTTCCTCATTCCGGCTTTCCGCATCGAGTTTTTGGGATTCTAAAATCAGGATTTCTTCGTCGATCCGGTTGATCTCCCGCAGCACGTCTGCGCGCAGCTGCTGCATCTCCTTTACCGCCTTTGATTCTCTGAAGTAGATCGAATATACCTTTTCGATATCCAGTATCCCGACTTTAGTAATCTGATCGGCGTACAACGGAGAAACGAGTAGCAACAGGGCAAACAGAAGGCCGGCGATTGTGCGGGTTTTGTTCATGTTTTGCTCCTAAAAGAAGGTGTCTCCGCCCAGGGAGATAACAAATTCGATCGTAGTGCCGAAAAACGGCAGATCTCCTTCATCACCCACGATTTGCCCGTTTTCGAAATGAAAACGTTTGGCCAGGTACAGTCGGATCGGAAACTGCGGAATGGTAAAACGCACCCCGCCTCCTACGCTGAAGTAGAAATCGTCGAGCCGCATTCCTCGAATCATCGAGGTCTCGGTGGCTCCGTACACGCCGTCGAGAAAAAAGACCCACCACAGCAGCTGTTCGGAAATCGGCATGCGCAGCTCAAAGCGGTTGTCCCAGACGGTTTTCAGCTCGCGTTCCAGTGGCCAGCCCCGCGCGATATTCCATCCGTCGATGTACAGTTCATCGTTCACGATCGTCAGAGCTTGATCCCTCCAAAACTGCGGGAAGATAAACGACCAGGAACTGTGGGCCGCGGCAACCAGCTTGAAGTTCCAGTTCTCGAAGGCGGGGACGTCCACCAGGGTTAGAAAGCCCTCCAGAGTCGAATCCGTGCGAATATATTCGCGCGTTCCCAGGGGAAAACCGACGGCAAAGGTAACTCCCTGGGCAATGTAGAAACCCTCGGAAGGATTGAGGAAAAAATCCCTCTTGTCCCAATACAACGTGACTCCCAATTTATTCACATTTTTCCAGGCATCGTGTCCCTCCCGCAGATCCGGATCGAAGGGGCGGAACAGGTTGGCATCGTAGCTGATCTGCTCCAGGCTGGTGCTGATCCCGGAACGAACTCCCAGCCACCCCACCGGAGTCGACTGCCGGTAGCCGGTGGTGAAGCCGAGGCCGAATTTCCAGAGAGTGTAGTCCATGAGGTACTGATCGGGAATCGTTTCGCCCTGGCTCAGGGCGTATTGGTAGTCGGTGATGGCATCATCTGCGGTGGACGGCAGGCCCGTGTCCGGATCCACCAAGTACCCCAGATACGGATCGGGAACCGCGTTCTCCTCATCACCGTTGAAGATGGGGAAGAGGCTATCCTGAGTCACGTTGGGCACGATGGCGTGCTCGAAGCTGAAGCTCACTCCACCCAGCCAGCGCTGCCCCAGCAACCATGGCTCCTCGAAGCTCAGGGAGATCAGCTGGCGCAGGGTTGAAAGCTCCGCATTGACTCCGAGGGACTGCCCCTTGCCGAGGAAGTTGTTCTCTTCCCACTTAAGCATTCCCGAAATCGGGTAATCGCCGCCGGCGAACATAACACCGAAATTGATGTTGGCGGTGCTTCCCTCCTCCACGTTGATCACCAGATCCATCAGGCCGTCGGCGCTGCCGGGTGGCGTTTCGGGCTGCACGGCAGTGAAATACTGCAGATTGTAGAGATTTCTCAAACCCTCGAGAACCTTGGTTTTGCTGAAGATGTCACCTTCCTCAAAAGGCAGTTCTCGGAAGATCACGTAGTCCTTGGTTTTTTCATTCCCCTTGATAATGATGTTTTCGATATGGGCGCGATCCGTTTCCACGATACGGATCGTGAAAACGATCTCCCGCTTCTCGGCATCCCGGCGCTCTGCCCTGTTAATTACGTTAAAGATGTATCCATTTTCATAATAAAGATCCGCCACCCTCTGTGTATCCGACTCGAGCTTGATCTTATCCAGGACCTTTCCCGTTTGCTGGCGCACCAACTGCTGCAGCTCCTCATCGGTGAAAATCGTATTTCCCTCAAAATTCATGCCTCCGTAGGTCCACTGTTGTCCCTCTTCGATGTAGATCGTGATGATCAGGTAGTTCTTGCCCGCCTCCTCATCCCGTTCGATGTTGCGTTCGGCCTCCGTGATCTTGGCGTCGATGTATCCCCGTTCGGCGTAGTAGTCCAGGATGCGCTGCTGATCCTCCTCGAATTTCAGTTCCTGAAATACGCCTGTGGAAAACAGCGATTGGGGCTTGGTCTTCATCTGACGCCGCAGGGTTCCTTCCGAGGCAAAGTTGTTGCCGGAAAACAGAATCGCTTTGATGGCGGTTTGTGTACCCTCATTGATCCGGAAGATCACCACGACCGTATTCGGCTGTTGACCCGGCTCCAGAACCGCTTCCACCGTTGCATCGATGTAGCCCTTCTCCCGGTACAGCTCCTCTACGGCCAACGCATCGAGCTCGGCTTGGACCTCCGTAACCATGTCTCCTACAGCAATGAGCACGTTTTCCAGGATCTCCCCCTTGCGCAACCGCCGGTTTCCCTCAACGGACACCTCCTCCACGCTCGGTTTTTCCTTGACCGTGAAAGCTACGATCACACTCTGCTGTTGATCGTCTCCGGGCTCGGCGTTGGCCTCGATCTCCTCGAAGTAATCCAATGCATATAGAGTTTCCTGGATCTCCCAGAACACTTCGAGGCTGAACTCCGAACCTATGTAGGGGCGAACCAGCGGTATCAACTCATTTTCCGAAACCGTATCCAGGCCGATGAAGGTGAAATCCGCGATCGGTCTGCCCATGTACCACTCATCCTGCGCCGAGAGCGGCAAGGAGCAGAGGAACAACAGCAGGACCGCCAGAAGGACTTGAACTCGTCGGTATCGTAAGGCTAAAAATCGGCCTGACTGCGTAGTGGAACGATCGAAATAGTATCTCATGTGTACGTTAGCTCCTGTTTAGCTCAATAGGAGTACTTCCAGCTCAACCCGATGCTGTTATCGGATAGAAACAGGTTCTCGGGATGGGTAGGGGTGAAAGTCCATTCGAGCAGAAAGAAGGGGGTTACCCACTCCAGGTTCAGCTCTCCTTCGGTTCTGATATTGCTCGACGTCGTGAAATCGTCAACATTCTGGAAGCGAATCAGCGCCTCCAAAAATAGATCGGTCCCCAGATACTTTCCAAGAGTCAGGGTGGTATTGTCAAGGGGATTGAAGGTGTTCTCCACCAAATTCTCCCCCCGTATCTTGCCAATCAGCACGTTTTGCAGAAATTGTGTACGGATAGTGAACAGATCCAGATTCAGGACTTCCCGGACCGCTCTTTCGAAAGGCGTGAGAATGCCGAATTGACCGACTATGTCGCTAGTCAGCATCACAGCAGCGGTACCGAAATCCGTCTGTTCGAAGCGATTGAGAATCGTACCTCCGATCAGGTTGAGTATTTCAACGTCGGGGCGGGATGGTTCCGAATAGAAACGGGGAGAGAACAGACTGATCTTGTTGTTCGCCTCCAGGTATATTTTGATCTCCTCGTTGTTGAGATCCCGCTCGCGGATTTCCGCCAGTGCGTAGATCCACGGGTCAAACTCATCGATCCGCTCTTCAAAGGCGATACTGCCCTGCTTGAGATAAAAACTTCGATCGAAGTAGAAGATCTCCCCGCCGCGGATGTCCACCTCCCCTTCCATGAAAAACTCTCCGGTATCTTCGTTGACATACAGCAGCACCTGTTCGCCCTGCCTGGCGAATGTACGCACGATCGGGAAATTCATCGCCGGCCAGAAAAACTCAACGCTCCTTCCCGTGGTGATATCCATATCCACGGACATGGGCGCCGATCCTCCTGATCTTCCTACCTGTTCTTCGCTTTCCTCTCGGCGCAGGGCTATCCTGCAGGAATTGGCCTGAATTTTGCCGTCCAGCTTCACGGTGGTGGGATCGGATCGAACCCGAACGGCGCCGGTGGCGTATCCGTCCACATAAATCGGATTGAACGGATAGGCGATATGCACGCCCGGATATTCCTCCGCGTAAAGATCAACTCGACCCCCTCCGGTACCCAGTGATCGATGTAGAAGAATCCTTCGGCTTGGATTTTCGATTTTCCGCTGTAGGAGCTGGTTCTCGGCAGGGTGAAGCTCTTTCCTTCGAAGATCAACCGGCCATTCAATGGTTTTACCACATCCGGAGAAGGAGCAAAGAGCAGCTCCGCCTCGGATACATCCAGGTAACCGACCCAATCCGGATCGTTTATCGGTCCGAAGATTCGCAGACGTCCCCGCGCAATACCCGTAGTGAAGGTGAAGACGTCGGTCCGCGGCGTCATCGTATTGATGATGCGCATATCCACGGCAGAGGCAAAGAAATTCGAATCCAGCTGGTTGCCCATGATCGTGCCATCGGCTCTCCCCTGAATGGGCAGCGGTTCGCGGAGATTCAGAGCGAAACTCCCGTCCCTGCTCACCCTTCCGCTAATGGAGTCGCCGGGACCTCCCTGAAATGAAAGCACTCCCGCTTCGCCGGCAAGATCCACATTCCAATCCGGCACTTCCCGCTCATCCACCGAGATTTCTATAAAAGCGAGACGCCCCTCGAGGTTTTTCTCCAGTAGCCCCTCGAGGGTGAGCGGCCAAGGCAATCCGCCTATAGTTCCACGCAGGTCGACGCCGAGATTCACGATCTGCTCGAAATATTCAGCCCGGTAAGCCGAGGCGAAGAAAAACTCGCCGGTCTCGGTTAGAATCCGACCCCTGCCTCCCGTGATTTGATGATTCAGAAACGCGGCGTCCAAAGAGCTGATCTCGAAGGAATCCGGGGTGTAGGTCGCCCGGAGATCCAGATCCAAGGGATCCAAATTCAGTCGGCCCTCGTTCAGAGACAGGCTCAGGGACAGATCCGGTCTGGGAAGCGTACCGTTCATGGAAATCGAACCGGAGATGGTACCGTTGACCGCTTCGATCCCAAAGCGTTTGATAGGAGAGCTGCTGAACTCCAGTTGACCCCGGACCTGCTTGTCCGCAATGGCGGCGTTGCCGCGGTACGACTCCGCATTTCCGGGTGATTCCAGAACGATGCTTCCACTCGCCTGAAGCGGCAGCAACTCTCCGATTTCCGCAATTCCACTACCGTTTAAGGTGGAATGCGCATCACTATAGGCGATGCGATCGATAGACATCCGGTTGTCGTTGAGCGAAAACAGCAGATCGAGCGTGTTTTTCTTGACCGTTGAGAAAGGAATGTCACGCAGTCGGGCCGTGGAGGAGCTGGTGTAGATCGCACGGTCGGGGCCGAGAAGTCCGGCTACATCCACGGATGCGTACACCGTGCCGTTTTTCAACACGATCGGTAGATTTTCGCTCCGAATGCCGAACGATTGCCCCCGCAGCTGAGTGATTCGTCGGTCGAGCAGCATGGCGCTGTTCGTTGGATTGAAATGATAGTACCCCTTTAAGCCGTATGATCCGCTGAACTGCAGCGTCTTGTTCGGCTGCAGATCGAGATCGATTTGATAGGGAGTATCTTCGAACCAGATCAGAGTGGACATCGCGATCGTTTCTTCGCTCCTCTCGACCGCCACATCTCCGCGCAGCGAATACTCCTCCCATCTGAGCTGGATATCATTCAAATCCAGTGAATCACTATCCATCACCGCTTTAAGGCTGAGGAAATTCTCGGGCCGCCGGGTGTCGAGGATCTCTAGCCTGTCGGTAGACAACTGAAATGTGGAGAAATCCGTGGTGGCTTCTCCGGTCACCGAGACCGCATACCTTCCGAGCTCCCGCTGCAGCCTCGGGGATATCCGCAGATTCGGTGCCGTCACCCTGTAGAGGGTATCGAGGGGAAGGCGTCGAACCGATGCTTCGGTGCTCAGAACCGGCTTCGTTTCCCAGTCGAAGCGTCCGTCGGCCGAAATCTCTCCGAAGCCGGGATCATTTTCCAAAGCCGCCTCTACGGCGAAGCGTACGCTTCTGCCCTGGGGCGTAAGATTCAAGTCGAACAGCTCGAAACTCGTCTGTCCCAGTTTCAGCGCGCTGCTCTCGATAGAGACGGTCTCGACACCCCGTTCGATCTTCAGAGATGCATTCAGCTTTTGTCCGCCAACCGAGCTGAATTCATCAAAGTGGAGAAGCCCCGCGGGCAGAAGCGTGCCGATCAGAACGCTGCCGTTGAACTGTACGTTTCCCCGAGCAGAGTCGAGCCGCAGCGGGCTCAGATAGAGGATCCGCTCGTTTCCGCTCATTCTACCGGAAAGACTCATCTCGAACGGCAAAAGGTCTCGCGGGGGGTCTATCTGCAATTGAGCCGAGTAGGCGATGCTTTGGGTGTCGATGTTCACGGCAAACGTACCCCTGGAACTAACCGAACTGTTCAGGTACGGATTGAAGCGATCCAGAGCACCGGTCAAGCGAACCAGATCCGATGGACGGAATCCTTCGGTGGTGAACTGCACGCTTAAGTCCCGTTTGTTTGTATCGTAGCTCACCTGGACATCCAGGGGAGCCCTGTCCTGGATCTTGCGAACTTCCAGATTTTCCGATTCGTAAACCACCTGCAGGGTTTGGCGTTTCACGTCGACGGTTTCGGTGGACAGGCTGTAGATCTGCAGTGCGATGTTCGACCAGGTGAAAAACCGGTCGAGGGTTCCACTGATCTTCACCCGGGTGGACATCCAGCCCGGTATGGGGATTCCCTCCCTTTTGTGGCGGGCCTCGATTCTGCCCCGCACTCCGATCTCGTACAGCTGCTGTTCGGTTGCGATCGTGAAGAACAGATCCGAAACCTCCACCTGCCAGTCTCCGGAGGTGTAGCGGATAGTGATGTTGGTACCGCTGAGATCGATCTGGGGATAGCCCGGCCCGGTTGAAGGGGGATCTCCGATCCGGGAAAGAAGGGGCGAGCGGAGGTCCCGTTGACCGGTTCTCAGCGAATTGAGCAGCCGGATAAGCTCCCTGTCCCGAACCAGATCCACCTCGAAATAGGAATTGGCGATTTGGATTTCCGAAAGCGCCTGCACGGCGTTTCGGGTGGTTAGGAACCTGAAAAGATTGTAGTAAATCTTGACGCGGCTGATGCGAAGCAGCACCTCGTCCGGGTTTTCACTGCTGTGGATCACCAGATCGCGAATGCCCAGGTATCCGAACACCGAAGGAGAAATACTCCCGTAACTGATTTCACGGTCGATTCGATCCTCGAGCAGTTGAATCACCTGGGATTTCAACTGCTCCATTCTGCCGTCCAGCCGGGCTCCAACATGGCGCACGAACGTTGCCCCTATGGACACGATGACCAGTAGAAGCACAATCTCGAGCAAGCGCCATCTCAGCTTGATCGGATGTGAGCTCAATCGCTTCTCTCCAGTCGGAATCGGAACTGTATTTGTCCGACATCCTCGCCGCTATTATCAGCCGGTTCGAACAGATAACCCAGCAGGGCGCGCTGTACGGCGCTATCCACCGAAGCGTACCCGGAACTTCGTTCGATTTCCACCGCGATCACTTGGCCGTTTGCCGCTACGGAGAACACCGCCAATACATCAACCTCCAGGCCCTGTTCGAGAAGTATGTCTGGAAAGGCAAGTGCCGCACTTTTCAACAATTGCCTCTCCCTCCCCTTCCATTCTAGCGCACCGGTTTCGGTAATTCCACTTTCCTCCGCGGGTGCCGGATCGGGCGCATCGACCTGCTCGGCCAACAGCTCCGGCGGCAGCAGAGGCGCCGCCGCCGGTGTACTCACCTCCGGGAGCAGCGGTTGCTGCGTTCGTTCGTAGCTGCTTCTCCGGCCCCCACTCGTCCCGGTGGGCTTGGCCGACGATGCCCGGGTTCCCGGAACAGCCAGGGTCTTGGGGCCCTGCATCTGCAGGCTTTCGGCCAGCTGCTGCGCTTCTAACTCGGGGAGCCGGCTCGTTTCCACCGTCGGCTCGACCGGAATACGTTGCCGCTGCGATATGAACTCGATTTTCACTCGTCGAGGAAGCACTTCGACTACCTGCGGACCGCGGATAAACATAAACATAACAATCAGGCATAAGTGGAATCCAAGAGAAATCAGCAGGTACGGACGCAGGTTTTCCCTCATTCGGGAAGACTCTTCTGCACGGTTACCAGCGACAGTGACTGCACTCCGGTGAGCCGGGCAAGATCCATGACCTCCACCACATCCCGATACGGCAGCTGGGCGTCCGCCTGGAGAATCATATCGTTTCGCTGCAGGCGCACCATTTCTCGATTCAACTCCGCTGCAAAGCGCTCCCGGGATACCTCCTGTTTCCCAATATAAATCTCCCCAGTGCCGCTCAGGGTTACAACAATTTCTTCCTCGATCACCGCCTGCGAGGTGTAGGCTTCCGGTAAATCTACGGTGATCGCGGGATTAATCGAGAGGGTTGTATTCAACATAAAAAAGATCACCACGAGAAATACCATATCGATCAGCGGCGTGAGAACCAGGCCGCCGTCCTCTTCAAGCCTTCTTTTTAGCCGCATCGCCGTGCTCCCGGGTAATTTCGATTTTGATGATGTGCCGTTCATCCCTTTCCAGCACGCGGAAACGGTACCCGCCGTGTTCGAACACCGCGTCCACGTCGGGGATCCGCCCCAGGTGCTCGCAGATGAAGCCGCCGACAGTATCGTAGTTTTGCTTTCGCAGCGGTATCCCGGTATCGTGGTACAGATCCTCGATATCCGCTACCCCTTCCACGATGTAGTGCCCGGGTTCCACCGTCTCGATCTCCTCGGTTTGCTGGAACACCTCACCCGGGACGAAACCGACGATCTCTGAAGCGATCTCCGCCGGGGTGATCATTCCAGACACCGCACCGTACTCATCAGAGAGAAAAACAACGTCGATTTTACGGCGATTCATTTCCAGCAGCAGATCCGGGATGCGCTTGATATCCGGGTAAAACACCGCTTCGGACATCAACTCGCTTATCCCGCCCCGGCCCTGCAGTTTCACTTCGGGACAAAGAAGCGTCTCTACGGCGAAATATCCGATAATGTTGTCCGCCCGGCCTTCGAAAACCGGCAGGAAGCGGATTCCGTTGGAGTGGCTGATTCGCACCGCCTCTTCGACCGTGGCGGTACTGGCGCAGACGGGGTATTTGTGCATCGGGATCATCACTTCCCGGGCCAGCGTGGTTCGGAAATCGAAGATATCCTCGAACACTCGGTGTTCCGTACTGGCCAGCCCGGATACACGCGAACCCAAACGTACCAATAGTCGAAGATCATCCCTCGACTGGGGAAGTTTGCTGCGCGTGGTCTTGCGCCCGGAGAACAGCAGCAAGGCTTTCACGATCCCGTTGAGCACGAGCGCAAGCGGAAAGAACAGAAAGTGAAAGACCAGCAGGGCGGGCGCCAATCGAACCGCAATCGTATCGGCCCGTCTGCGAAAGAAGGACTTGGGTACGATTTCGGAAAAAACGAGCAGAATTATGCTCAATGCGAGACTTCCGAGCCATGCCGCCGATTCCATTCCCTGGTCCCGCATCGTACTGGCCACCACTACGGCGGCGGTCACTACGGAGATGTTTGTTCCGATGAGAGTTGTCCCTAACAGGCGCTCGGGGCGCAGCAGCAGAAAATCCGCCGCCCGCGCGTAAGCTATCCCCTTTTCCTTTTTCAGGTACAGAGTCAGCTGATCGGCGGCCAGCAGACCGGTTTCCAAACCTGAAAAGAAAGCCGCAGAGAGAGTGCACAGCAGGAGGATCAGATATGTCATCTGCCTGAAATCCTGACTTCTATCTCCAGTATCCTCGTCTTGCCGATTCGGTTTACGGTGAACTCGACGCCGTTGATCACCAGCCGGGTTCCCACCGCCGGAATCTCTCCGAGGGTGTCGGTGATCAGTCCGGCCACGGTACGACTTTCGCTGATAATTTCCTCTCCGAGCAGCTCGGACAGCTCGTCTATCTTCATGTTGCCGGCGACCCGGAAGTTGCCCTCGGCCAACTCCACGGCCTTCATATCCCCGGAGGGGTAGAAATACCCGAGCAGCTGTTCGATCAGATCCTTGAACGTTGCGATTCCCGCGGTTCCGCCGTACTCATCGATGACCACGGCCATCTCGGTATTGGATTCCCGCATCTCCACCAGCAACTCTGCGCAGTTCTTCGTAGCCGGTACACTGAGCGCGTTCTTCAGGATCTGTGACAGCCGGGCATCCGGTTTCAGATTTAATTTATAAGGAACCAGGTCCCGGCAGGCGATATAGCCGACCAGATGATCCAGATCCTGGTCGTAGGCCGGTAGCAGAACAGCTCCATGCGAGTCGGCCATCGATTCGCAGTCGCGAATCAGATCGGATATGCGGCGACTGACCTCCACGCCGAAGATCTCGGTTCTTGGAGTCATGACCTGTTCAGCCTGCATCTCCCGAAAATCGCAGAACGATTCCACCAGGTCCAGCTCGGAACCGTCTAGAATGCCTTCCTTGTATCCGATCTGCACGGCGGAACGGATGATACTGTGTTCATTCGCCCATGCGCTGTCCCGGTGGGGAATCAACACGTTAACCAATCTGTTGAAGAGGTTGAAGAACCAGCGAAGCGGCGTCAGCAGCACTGCCAGATAGTGCAGCGGCACGGCGGTAAAACGGCTGAACGACTGGGCATGGCGGACCGCTATGTTCTTTGGAGCCATCTCGCCAACGATCAGCAGCAACACGGTCATGGAGATAATGGATAGCAAATCTGTTTCGAAGGGAAAGATTCGTTCCCCGATTAATTGCGCCAGGGTGCTGGCGAACACGTTGACAAACATGTTTCCGGTCAGAATCGTTATGAGGATATCGTCCGGGGAGGAGAAAATCCGCTCCAGTACGGCCGCCAATCGGGTTCCGGATCGCCGCTTCAAAGAATCCTGTTCGAGGTTGCTGAGCGAAAACACAGCCGCCTCGGAACTGGAGAAATAGGCCGAAAGAAGCAGGAGCAGCGCCAGAGGAATCACCAAACGCAGAATCTCGATATCCATATTCTACGTACTACCGCGCGAACGTTTTACTGAGGAAAGAAAATTCAACAACTCGGATGAGGCGATCTCGATGCGCGCCAGAGTGCGGTTCACCTTTTGGCGGAAAATATGAAAAAACAGCAGGGAGGGTATGGCCACGGTCAGACCGGCCGCCGTGGTGATCAGCGCCTGAGAGATTCCCCCGGCGAGCAGGGCCGGGTCCGAGATGCCCGAGACCTTTAAGTTGAGAAACGAGACGATCATGCCCGTGACCGTTCCCAGCAGTCCGAGCAGGGTGGCCAGATTCGCAATGCTGGCCAAGAAGGCGACCTTACTTTCCAGCTCGTCGGCGCTGCGCATGGCCTGGGACTCCATATGCAAACCGACCTGTTCCGGCGACTGCCCTGTTTTGCGTGCCTGAAGTCCGGACAGCAGAACCCGGGCTTCCGGACAGTTCATCTGCTCCAACTCCGCCAGAACCGCTTTAGCCGAACCGGAGCGCAGACGAGCGATGATGTCGGCACCCAGATCCGCTGCCGGATTACGGATGCGTAGGAAGAAGATGCTTTTCTGGATGATGAGGGCGACGGCAATCACCGAAAGCGCCAAAATCGGTATCAAGACCACCCCGCCCTGGATAAGAAACGAGATCAATGTACTCCTCTATCTGCTGATACCATACCCGATCAACAAGCGATACCTGAAATCAGGGCGAAGATACGCCTCAAAACCCGTATGCACCGTACCGTGGGTTCCGATCCGCCAGTTTGCCTCTGCGCCGGCGATCAAACCTGACACGATTTCCCAATCTGTGAATAAAAACGGCTGAGAGCCGTGGTCGGCAAAATCCCCGATCAACGCTTCGATTATAAACTCTACCGGCGGTTTGTGAAAGTCGGTTCGCCACGCCAGGCCGGCGTAGCCGTACAACAGCTGAGGACCTGTTTGCATGCTCAGAGGAAAGGCGGTGGCCAGCTCACCGTTGAGATGGATCCGGATCCCGGGTCTATCGGGGCGGATAAGCCAGTTCACATCACCGGCCAGCACCCCCTGATTGCCGTCGGTGTACTCCAGTTGAAGATCGGCGGCATCGAGCGTATAGAAACGTCCTTTCCGCCATTCAAAGCGCAACGCGGCTCCAAAGCGGGCGCCCGGATCCACCAGCAGCTCGGAAACCAGGGAATATCCACCCTCGGCTTGCAGCTGCGGCAGTCCGGATTCAGCACCGAGGGCATGAATCCCGCTGAAATCCTCCCGCGCCGGCAGACGTAGAAAAGGTGCTCCACGCAGAACAATGGACAGCACGCGATTGGGATACAGCTCAAGGCCTCCGCTGGGATAGAAGGACAGGATATTTCGGTAGTACAGGGAAGCCGCCCCGGCGTACAGGCGCACGAACGCATCGCTGCTCCGCCAACCGAGCTCGAGCATCAAGCGTCCGTGTTGCTCTACATCTTCGGAGGGAAGACCCGCGGCCAGGATTCCAGCGGCCTGAAGCGAAAGTTCCACACCGGCTCCGGCAAGGGATAGGTACAGATCCTGTTGTACGGCGCACCGCGGTGTATCGGCGCTCGCCGGCACCGCCCCCCAACCGCTGACAGCGTACAGACGCGTCGCTTCCCGGAAATCAAGGATCCCGGTCTCGCCTTGCAGCTCAGCGTACGCACCGATATTGTACAGAGCCGAAGTTCCGGTATTGTAGAACACACCGGCCGTCAGGGCGGTGTCCACGGCCAGCACGGCGGCGCGGCGAGCGGCCTGTAGATCGACGGTCAGATCCGTCGGGGCTTGCGGGGGAGTGGAAATCCATCCATCGGCCAGCGCGAGGAACAGCTCCGCGGACAGATCCCATACGCCGGTGGAACGGGCGGCGGCAAATGAGGATGCCAGGGTTGAACCCGGGATGTAGTCGATACCGGCCTGCCAGCTGCGTTCCGGAGCCGCAATCTCGCTTTGCATCTCGTTGGGCGGCGAATGTACAGCGGACGGATCCGCCGTGGATCGCAGCCCGGGAAAAACGAATACCGCCCGCGGTATACCCTGCCTGTACGTCGATGGGGGAATCGGGGCAGCCAGGTTTACTCGGGCGAGGTAGCGCGGATAGCTGAAGCGATGATTGCTCAGCTCTACAGCCTCCGGGATCTCCAGCGTCTTCGGCTCCGGCGCGGGCAGATACAAATTGTACTCGGCAAACAGTGTTACATCGGGCAGCTGAAGGGTATTCTGCGGGAACGCGGGTAGAGCCAGGTTTAACAGTACGGCCAGAACAAGCATGATCATGACAAAAACTCTGCTTTTGATTATGCTTAGGTTCGATTTTTTCGTCCAGGGTTGAAACATGATAATGACGGGCGCAAACAGACGCGCCGAAGCGCACCGGGAAGTGCTGGATAATTTCGTAGTCCTGGAAGGCCTAGACGGCTCCGGAACAACCACCCAGCTGAACCTCGCCGCAGAACGGCTCTCCGAACGGGGCATACCTCATTTCTGCACCGGAGAACCCACCCTTGGTCCGGTTGGGCGCCTCATCCGCAGCATTCTCAAGAAACAGATCCCGGCTCGTCCGGGTACCGTGGCGCTTCTGTTCGCCGCGGACCGGAGCGAACACCTGTATGGGGAAGCGGAGGGAATTCTTGCCCAGGTCGGACAGGGCCGTCTGGTGATCTGCGACCGCTACCTGTTCTCGAGTCTGGCCTATCAATCCCTGGCCTGCGATCCGGATTTCGTGTACTCCTTGAACCTCGGATTCCCGCTGCCGAGACACCTGATCTTCCTCGATACTCCGGTTTCGCTGAGCCAGAAACGGCTCAACGATCGTTCCGATCAGACACGTGAGCTGTACGACGGTCTCGAGATTCAGCAGGATATCCTCTCCGGATATGAGCGGGCATTCTCCCTTTTTTCCGGTACGAGGATGGAGGTTCACAGGCTGGACGGTACAAGCGATTCACACCGCGTGTTCGAGAAGTTCTGGAGCATCCTGGCACTCATGCCGATTGTTAAAGGGTGAAGAAGACAGCGCTGCTGATCCTTGCATTTCTGCTCTGCGCCATGACTCTGTTCGCCTACAAGGTTCTGTACGCCGAGCAGTTCTACCGGCTCTACCACCTGCACTTCTACCAGTATCCCGACGATACCATGGAGAACATCTACTATCTCGAGCAGGCTTTGAAATCGGATTTCGCCAACCCCCTGTACGCCCTGGCGGAGATCGTCAATGAGGAGCAGTGGGCCCAGTATCGGACGTTGTTCAAGATGCACGTAAACCTGAAGCTAGTGGAGCTGTACCTGACTCTGGGCAGCAAATACGACAAGCGGGTCGCCTATTTCTACAATGCACCCTGGCGGGAACAGAATCTCGAGAGCCTGGAGCTGGCCGAGCAGTCCTACGAGGTGGCTCACGCATACTGGTTGGAGGCTCGCAGCTGGGCGGCTCGTCTTCCCTGGCTGTACTACAACCTCGAGGAAATCCAGAAGTGGGAGGATGAACGGGAACGCATCTGGAACGGCGATTTGGACTACGGCGATATCATCTCCGGGCATCTTCAGCGCCTGCAACGGGTTCGCGGCCAGTTCCAGGCTATGGACGAAAACACGTACTGATAAGCTTCCGCAACGGTCCTCATCGAATCAGCATAGCATCTCCGTAGGAGAAGAAACGGTAGCCTTCCCTCAAGGCGATTCGATACGCATCGAGAATGTGCTCCTGCCCGGCAAAGGCGCACACCAGTACCAGCAGGCTCGAACGGGGTGTGTGGAAGTTCGTAAGCATCTGCGAAACGACATTAAATCGATAACCGGGGTAAATGAACAGAGTGGTGCGTCCCGCTCCGGCACGAATCCCGCCCAATTCCTCGCTGTAGGCGGATTCGAGCGTCCTCACGACCGTGGTGCCCACGGCCAGGATTTTCCGCCCCTGACTCAGCGCCTCGTTTATCCGCTCGGCAGTGTCTCGGGGTACATGATAGCGTTCCTCGTGCATCGTATGTTCCTCGATGCGCTCGGCACGAATCGGCAGAAACGTTCCGGCTCCCACGTGCAGCGTAAGCTTGGCCAGAATCGCTCCTTTTTGCTGCAAGCGCCGCAACAGTTCCTCAGTCAGGTGCAGGCCGGCGGTAGGCGCGGCCGCGGAACCGGGCTTCTCGGCGTATACGGTTTGGTAGCGTTCGGAATCCAGGGGCTCGTCCTCCCGGCGGATATAGGGGGGTAGCGGTACATGCCCGTACGCCTCCAGATAGCCGGAATCGATCGGCGGTTTGAAACGAAGGTAACGAAAAGCATCCCGGGGAGCCACCACGGCTTCGGATGAGTGCGTTTGCCCGGGCGAATTCGATTCGGCTTCGATCACGCCGCGGACACCGCCGGGAAACTCGAATTCCTTGCCGGGGACCTGCTTCCGCGCCTTGGACGCCAGGCTCTTCCATAAGCCCGGTTGCGTCTCGTTCAACAGAATGAACTCCACACGCCCGCCGGTATCCACTGCGGTTCCGTAAATGCGGGCATTCAGGACGCGTGTATCGTTGAGCACCACAATCGTCCCGTCTTCGATTTTTTCGCACAATCGTTCGATGCGGCTGTGCTCGATATCACCTTTCCTTCGATCGAGCACCATCAGGCGCGATCCGCCGCGCCGGGGACTCGGTTGCTGGGCGATCGACTGTTCGGGCAGGTTAAAAGAGAAGGTTTTGGTCTTCACGTTCCGTTTTTTTCAGATTGAGATGCTCGTACGCCCGGTGTGTGGCCGTTCGTCCGCGGGGGGTACGCTGGATCAATCCTTTCTGGATCAGGTACGGCTCGTATACGTCCTCCAGGGTATCCACAGCCTCTCCAATGGATATGGCCAGGGTTTCCGAACCGACAGGCCCGCCCTTGTAGTTATGGATCACCGTCTTCAGGATATCACGATCCAATTTGTCCAGGCCGAGGGAATCGATATCCAGGGAACCCATTCCGTGCATTACGATTTCGGCCGTAATCAGCCCGTCACCCCAAACCTGGGCGAAATCCCGCATGCGGCGCAACAGGCGGTTGGCCACCCTCGGCGTGCCCCTGGATCGGGATGCGATCATGGCGCAGGACTGCTCTTCCAGGTCGATTTTCAAAATTTGCGCGGAGCGATGGATGATCCTTTCGATGTCCTCGTTCAGATAGAAATCCAGACGGGAGGTGATTCCGAAACGCGAGTACAGCGGACCGGACACGAGTCCGGTTTTTGTCGTGGCTCCGACCAGGGTGAACGGAGGCAGCGGAATCTTGATGGTCCTGGCCCCGGGTCCCTGCCCCATCACCACGTCGATCTCGAAGTCCTCCATCGCGTTGTACAACATCTCCTCGATCGTGGGCCGCAGGCGATGGATCTCGTCGATGAAGAAAACGTTATTTTCACCGATTGTGGTGAGAATGGCTGCCAGATCCCCGGGCCGATCCAGCGCCGGAGCCGAGGTTGCCCGAAACTGGACGCCGAGCTCGTTGGCAATGATTCCGGCCAGAGTGGTTTTGCCCAGCCCCGGCGGTCCGGAAAAGAACACGTGATCAAGGCTCTCCCGGCGCTTCCTGGCGGCCTGGATGAATACGGACAGATTTTCCTTCAAACGCTTCTGGCCCAGAAAATCCTCGAGCCGCTTGGGCCGCAGGGTATACTCCTCCCTGTCCTGCTCCGGCTGAAAGGTTCCCGTTGTTATTCTCTCGTCTGTCAATCCGTTCCTCCCCCTCGCGCAGTCCGCCCGCTCCCGGGGGCCTCCGCCGGCCCGCCGGTTTGGGCACCGCCCGAGAGCCGGGCCAGGGCGATTTTGAACAGTTCTCTCTCGAGATTTTCTCGACTGAGCTCGCTTTCCCGCAATGCACGCGCTGCGGCGGTTACGGCGGTTATTGCGCTGCGCCTGTCGAAGCCCATGCCGATCAGCGCGTTGACGATATCCTCCTCCAGAGAGACCCCGCTCGGCGTCGACACGGTCAGTTTGCCCTTGAGCTTCAGCATGATCTTTTGCGCGGTCTTCTTGCCCACTCCGGGAATCGAGGACAACGCCAGTATATCCTCTGCGTCCAGGGCTTCGATGAAGCGGCGCACCTCGATGCCGGAGAGGATCTTCAACGCCTGCCTTGGGCCCACACCCTCTACCTTTATCAGATCCAGGAATACATCCCTCTCCAATACCGTGGAAAAACCGAAAAGCTTGAGTTGATCGTCACGGTGATGCATATAGGTAAAAACTCTACAGCTCTGACCGGGCTGAGGAAAATCGTCGCTGCTGCTACGGCTGATATGAATTTCCCACTCGATCGCGGTTCCGGAGAGCAAGATGCGCTCCTCGTCTTTGTAGGTGATTTCGCCGTTGATGCTGTTAAACATGAGGCCCCCGTGAAGCCGAGACGTGGCTCTGGAATTCCGAAAAGTTGGCGTGGCAGAAGGCCGCGGCCAGGGCATCGGCCGCATGATCCGGATTGGGGATCTCCTTCAGGTTGAAAATTATTTTCAGCACCTTTTGAACCTGTGATTTTTCGGCTCTCCCGCTCCCGGCCACCGCCTGCTTCAGCTCCAGAGGCGTGTATTCACCGAAAGGCACCCCTTCGGCGGCAAGGGTGTACATCACAACGCCTCTGGCCTGGGCCACGGGAATAGCACTCTTCGAGTTTTTGGAAAAATACAAGGTTTCTATGCCCGCTTCATTGGGCGTATAGGTTCGAATGATCCGCTCGATCCCGGTATGAATCTGCACCAGCCTCCGTCCCATCGGCTCCCGGGGCGAGGTGCGAATGGTTCCGTAGGTTATGCAGCGGAATCGGCTTCCGGAACAGTGGATAATCCCATACCCGGTCGAGGCCAGTCCCGGATCAATTCCGAGTATAACTTTCATTCATCCAGGGTAAAACCTTCTGGGATATCCAGGTTCGTTGACACATTCTGAACGTCGTAGTGATCTTCGAGTGCGTCGATCAAACGCAAGGCCTGACTGAGTTTGTCCTCGGCCACCGACACCTGCGCATCGGCGAGCATGGTCACCTCTGCGGACAAATGCGTGAACTCTCCCTTTTCCATGGCTTCCAACACGGACTCGAAATCATCCGGTTCGGTGATCACTTCGATCTCGCCGTCCGTTTTCGCCACGTCCTCGGCTCCGGCGTCCAAAGCGACTTCGAGGATCGCGTCTTCGCCGAATTGCTCCCCGTCATACACGATCAAGCCCTTGCGTTTGAACAGATAGGCTACGCTGCCGCTTTCCCCCAGATTCCCGCCGGCACGGGAGAGGATATGGCGAATTTCCGCCGCGGTGCGGTTGCGATTGTCCGTGAGCACCTCGATCAGTATCGCCACTCCACCGGGACCGTACGCTTCGTAGGTCAGTTCCGCGTACTCCGCCCCTTCCATCTCCCCGGTGCCCTTCTTGATGGCCCGGTCGATGTTGTCTTTGGGCATGTTCGCCAGTTTGGCTTTGAGCAAAGCGGTTCTCAATCTCGGATTGGCATCCGGGTCTCCGCCTCCGGCGCGGGCGGCTACGCTTATCTCTCGAATAATCTTTGTAAACACCTTGCCTCGTTTGGCATCTACGGCGCTTTTTTTATGTTTTATCGAGGCCCATTTG